>Ga0114975_10000098_pt1 | contig 58904 bp, 57 predicted proteins | sample S_130626_EF_Meta_FD_87031 | JGI IMG/M metagenome (GOLD analysis project Ga0114975, IMG submission 87031) | Freshwater microbial communities from Lake Simoncouche, Canada to study carbon cycling - S_130626_EF_MetaG | ecosystem: Environmental > Aquatic > Freshwater > Lake | place: Lake...
CCAGAGACAAATTAATTAATAAAACCCTGGAAAAATTACCCAAAGATTACGTATTCATCGATTATGTCTATAAAATAAATAATACCGCTCTCTCCACCTTCCATAGAGACGTTACATCGAGTCAACAAATCTACGATACGAAATATCCTACCTATACTCTCATATTATACAAATACAATGGGTGTCTCTTGTCCCTTTGTCCCGGTAGCCACGCCTCTTACCCCTTCGTGAATTCCAATATCGTGAATTTTCACGGGAAAGCCGGCACCTGTTTCTTGTTCAATTGTGATATATTACACGCCGGATGCCTAAACCGTTGTAAATACCGCGAAGTCATTCAATACAAATTATGTCACAAGGACGATTATCCTAAATTAATACATCTCCATAAAATAAATGCACTAAAAAACGAAATTTGTAGAGACAATCTGTATGTATGGACCAGGCGCAAGCTCTCCTATTTTTTCGAATTTCCAATCAATTATATCTTCTATCCATTTATGATTCAAAAGCACGAAGGTATTCTTGGGAAAATACAAGAATATATTCCATTAGGATTTTATAACAACGCGTAAAATTACATATACGGTTTCAATTCCAATTGCTTATATTGACGGTCATGATGTAGAGGACGTTCAAATGGCATCACTAAAGTGCTCTGGTCCTGGGTATATTTTACATAGGCGATGCATTCATTATAAACATTAGGAACACAATAATCCAATACAATTTGATTTAGCCGTTCGATTTGTTCAGTAATACGGTCGGGATAATGTTCGGCATATTGCAAATAGGTGCTGCGCATAATAATTTTCAAATTATCAATGTTTTGTGGAGGAATGACGTATTGTTCATTCGACACTTTATATACGCCGGCACGTAATCCATTTTGAATAATTTGGATATTTTCGGCGGAGAAAAAGAGATTCGACAAAACATTGTGCTCCCATGTTCCGGTAAGAGCATCGTGATAAGTCGTGGCTTTATTTCTACCGGCAATTTTTTCTTGCATTTTGAATTTAGCATCAACCGATGGCTCTTGAATAATATCGACGCGACCGTTGTATTTATCTAAATTAATAATGGTAGATACGTTATTTATATTATCAGGATTTAATGAAGACATTTGTATATTGTGGGTATAGAAATAAATTGCCACCGATTACCTAAATAATATATTTAGAAGACATTACAAATATATTTTTTTATAATGATACTTTATAAATGGAGTTTTTTTATATGATTGTGTTGGCAATAGCCATATTATTTCTTATAATTATGCTTACCTATATTGGAATTTTAATGAGATATACAGATACTAAAGTGGCTTTTCCGCCAATTGAAAATGATTGTCCTGATTATTGGGTGTTAGCGAGTGACGGTAAAAGTTGCACCATACCATTATCTACCGAAAAAAATGCAGGGTCATTATATACAAGCGTTGGTGATTTAACTAGTATAAATATCAAATACGCTACAACATATACAGAGAACATTGATGGTGTAGACGATACATATTCTTTTCCAACATATACCCCAGGATTAGCGTATACTGATATTAGTGGTAAACGACAACTTGGTTCTACCATTGATTTTACGAACGATGCATGGGCAGGTTCTAAAGGTTTGACTTCGACCTGCGCAAAAAAATATTGGGCCAACAATTGGAAAATCACCTGGGACGGAATCACCAATACCAATACCTGCTAAAAAATTGAACTATATATTTAATATTGTAAGTATAATACAATATCAAATCAACCAAAATGTTATTACGCTCAAATAAAATAATCAAATCCTCGCCAAAACCCAAAATACCAGAAAAAAAAGAGGACGTAAATTATGAAAAAACAATCGCATATTCATGGGTCCTCTATGCAATGAGAGAAATCATGGGTATGGAAAACATACGCAATGAAATTGTAAACACCCTATTTCCAAATATAAAAAACGCAAAAAAAATGCGGACGTTCGATGCATTTCAACAATACGACGAACCGCCATTTGACGATAAGGCGATTGAAATCCTGGATTATTGCACCACCGTATTAAATCGAAAAAAATACGTATTATTTACGGCATCAAATATCCAAACAGATGAGAACGATAATGAAACACATTATCAATGTTTTATCGCCGACAACAGACGCAAAAAATTATACATCATTGACCCCGCTTATACAAATAATGGTCCAGGTATATATGAACCCGAAATTGCCTGCAATATTGTAAAACCGTTCTTCAACTTACATGGATACGCTACACATTTTGTGAAAATGACCAATCCAGCTCAAACCGATACGAATGACGTATTTTGTCAAACGTGGTCCTTATATATCGCGTTACAAATGCTGAATATGAGATGGGCAAATACAGATGATGTCGTGATAAAAATTCCTAAAAGTCAAACCGCTAAATATAATGTATTACTCAATTTCTATACTGAAATATTACGAAAAGTTCCCCTAATAAGTAATGAATTAAACATACTATACCGTAATACAGTTGAACAAAATTACGCCGAAATAAATAGATGGACAAATGCAGAAGTCATTGTACAAATGGACGCGACTAAAATGTTGTTTCAAATGACGGCGGACGATATGGCGAAGATTGATTGATTATTTACGCCCATATTGAAAATTGATTATCTCTGGTATTCCACCAAATGTAAAATCATTTTTTGATAAAACAATATCGCGTTGAACGACTCGATTGTTGCGTTCAATTGTATTTCTACCAAATCCACCGGTATATTTTTCGGTAATTTCTACATCAGTCCATTCATATTTCAGGCGTCTCAAATTTTCCATTTCGGGAATAAGTTCATTCACTTGTATTTCGACTGCATTACGCAATGTTTCTTTATTGTCCGTCTTTTTATATTCATCTAAAATAGCTTGCACGGTATCCATTAATTTAAATATATGTTCTTGTTTACGTAATATTAATTCTTTTCGATGAGGGTCATAATGTAGTTGGTTATAATTTTCATATAAGGTTTTATACATGGAACTATTCGTATTATATTCTTCTAATTCTTCTTTAAAAAAGGTCGCTGCCTGTTTTTCACTCATGTAATTAAATAAAGTATTCAATTTTTGACCAATAATTTTCTCTTTAATTTCTTGCAAAGATTCTCTAAAAAGATACAATAATTCTTGTTCGTGGTTATATGTTACTCTCTCTATTTTAATATTCAGACGGCATTTTGTTTGAGGATTGGAATCACCGCATATCGCAGTATATTGTTTATCGGCTGATGAAAAAATAGTTCCAACGGGTCTTTGGCAATTAATACACATAGCTTTTAGTTGTTTCGCCTCTTTAATACTCTTTTTTCTAGATATTAAAGGATTATTCAGTATCTTTTTTTTTGCATCGACAAATTCAGTTTCATACTTATTTTTCAAATGAAAATATATATATAATCCCTCATTATATGTGATTTTTTTCTGTATTGCATCATCATCGCCACTTTCTTTGTCATTGGTTTGTAATTCTTGATAAGTAATTTCGGTAAAAGGGTTGTCTTCCATTTTTAAATCGACTAATGACTTGGGGACATTTTCTAGAATTAGATTTATATTTTGAGAGACATGTAATATTCTCAATTTTTGGATTTTTGCTAAATCTAAACTCTTCAAATAATTGTTTTCACAATATAATTCTTCGATATTGACCGGTATATTTTCGATATCTTCGATTTTGTTGTGTGAGAGATTGACTTTAAACAATTTAGATAATCCTTCTAAATCGACATGTTTCAAGTAATTATATTGAAAATTGATTTCATGAATACCATCGGGTAATCCACTAACTTCGACCAATAAATTTTCCACACATTCAAATACCAAGAGAGATTTAGGATAATTACGTATATTCGTAATCTCCCCTTTTCCTAAATATATCTTTTTAATATGGTCAAAACCTAATTCATGAAACACTGATAAATCTAGGTCGCCATGTAACGGTTCATTGATATGCAATTCAGTAATACTTCTATCATATAATTCTAATAAATTGGTAATTTTTTCTTGAGCCGTATTATTATCACGAATGATACTTTCTCTCTTCTCTTCAATAATATTCATATTCGTATATCCTATATACTAATGGATATACAAATATACGATAGAAAATACACATTTTTACAATCTTCAAATGTATCTAAAATGTAGGTAAATCAGTAATGGCTGCAGTATTTTGTTTTGCACCAACTCTCTCATTTTGATAATATCTTATTTTAGACAATATAATTTCTTGGTCCCTCTTCATTTTTTCATATTGTTCGTATGGTGTCGGTTTTTGCTTATAACAATAATACAAAGCTCCGCCCATGACGAAAACAAAAAGTAAAAATACGATAAGATTGAAAGCCGTATTGTATGTTTTTATACGCGTATGATGACAATTTTGTAATGTGTTATATAAATAATTTTTCATGGTAGGTTCAATTAATCGTGGATGTTCCATTATACATAATAATTACGAATAAAATAGTTATTATGGATAAACATAAATTTCAATAAAGACAAAGATAATAGAAAAATCAAACCGGTATAATTGTTTTTTGTCTCTTATAATGCGGTTTTCGTCGAATACGACCCGGTGGTTGCGTTAAAATACTATACAACTGAAGAAATGGATATGTTATAATTATTGAAATGGTCGAAAACATGGATAAATATATAATGGTTATATAACATATAACATAATTTTTATATTAGTTATTGAAAAAAATTAATGATACGATTGATTAGCATATATCCAGGCGTATCTTGTTTATTATGAACAAATGAATTATACAGGTTCTCATATATGCCAATCATATTTTTTCCATTTACGAATAACCAAATATGATATACTGCAAATAAAAATAATGAAAACACGATATCTTTATAATAAATCGCGTGATTACGTATGGTGAAATAAGGGATAAGTTTTATAACGCTTATAACAATGAAATACTTAAATACGCTCAATAAGGGTATTTTTGATAGTAATATACAAAATATAAGAATACCTTCAATCATCCCTAAAAACAAGAATATTTTGGGATTGTATATCACGATTTTGCTAATGTATAATAAATACCATACAAATATCCAATATGAAAATATGAAATCAGGGCGAATCATCTATACTATATGATAGATATATCTATATACATATACTATATCCAAAAGTAGTTCAAAAATGCATCAAATATGTCAAAACGGCTAAATAAGATAAAATAGAGAGAATAATTGCCACGACCCATATAGGAATAACGGTTTTATGACGATATCCTAGACCGAATGGTCTAAATCCTCCCTCCGGGTTATATATAAATCCGGGTTTGATATAATGAATGAGTCCAAACATTATTAAAAATAGTAAAATGGCGAAATTTATTTTGTGGATACGAACAATTTGTTTTATGTTATTCATTTTCTATATATTTTAGATATAAATATTTACATATTCAATTTTAAATATTTATAAAAGGGGTTTTCGATGTTTACGAATCATCGCTAAAATCCTCCTCTACGTCGTCATCATAGTATCCCTGGTCCATATAATCCTCTCCAAAATGCGATATTCCATTTGCCTCGTCCTCGTAAAACTGGTCGGTTTCTGCATTTTCGAATTGTTGTAATTCGTCGGCATCTACACTTGTTTCGGTATATACCGTTTTATTCGCGTCTAAATCTTTTGTTAAACGTATAAGAGCTAGTTCGCGTTCATTGTCATAGGTATCTTTATCATATATAAATACACCTTTTTGGGTTCCAACATTCCATCGGCCTTGTTTGTGCTTTTTCAACATATCCTCTATTTTTCTCTCGTCGTCCTCCATTCCTTCTAAATAATCCGTAATCATTTTCTTTTCTTCATCTTTTGCTCTTCGAACTCTACGACTAATTTCATTATATGGATGGTCAATCACCTCTTTATTTTTCATTTCAATCGATAAATAGGTGTATAATAGAGAGCATACGCGTTCTTTTATTTTGCGAATATCAGTATTACGTATTTCCATCTGCACAATCGCGTCTTCATCGTCTAAAGAGGTGCTTTCTATAAAGTTCGAAATATTCTCTAAATCTTTCATTTGTTGACGCTTCGTTCGTTTCATTTCAACCATATCGATATTTATAATGGTAGGGTCGAGAGCACATTGTATATATTCATGAATTACGGAATACCAGCAATACGAATGTAATAAATAGATGGTTTTTTTGTCAAATAGAGAGAAATAGGTTTCGCCATTTTTAACTACTGAATTTTCTACGGGTATATGTTTGATAAAATTATTCAAATCAATCACCCGGTTATGTAATTCAATAAACAAACGGTTTAATGGCTCATCGTTTTTAAATTGCTCTAATTCCTTCAAATGTTTGTCTATAAATCGGCTAATATCGGCATTATGTGCCGATGATAATTTCCAATTCTCCCCCCAATATACCACTAGTTTTGGCTCAACCTTGTTTTTTATAATATTTGGATAGACATTCGACATATGCTCTACTGAATTTTTCATGAAATTTGTAATGGTAAATAACGCTTCGTCATAATACAACCCTGTATCTTTCATATTACGGTCGAAATTCCATTCATGAATGTTCATCAAAAAATTGGTTATACCCATTTTATTCGAATTCGAAATCGAATTGCCAAATGTATTTATAAAATTATTGATTTCGCTCACCAATTTATCATTCGTCGTCGATAAATATTTGCGTAATCGATATACCTCTTTGCTATGTTCGCGTATATCTTCCAAATTATCCTTCATCATTTTTCTAGGAACATATGCATTGAGCACTTCAATCAAGAGTTTACGTAACGGATATTCGATTAAAGATGAATCCTTCATATCCATATTGGCTAACAAATCTTTCAAAATATCAATTTTGGAAATTTCTACACTCTCTTTTATATAAATTTGATTACGCGTTTCAACAATATTCATCAAATGGTATAAATCCTTGATAGTATATCGTTTTCCATGACGTTTCAAAAACTCCTTCTTCTCTTCTAAATTCCAAGATTTATTATATCCCTCTGGTTTTTCGCCACAAATGCTTCTCATGTCTTCGGGTATTGGATTTGGTCGGTCAAATTTGCAATAATGTATGAATGCCGCGTAAATATTATCTTCGACATGTCCCGATGGTATGACCGGATAAATAATACCCGTGAAATCTGGATGATACAATATAGGTGCTTTTGATAACTCTTTGATGTCTCTCAACAGAGCAATACACGATTTCGAACTTTGTAAATAATTCAACAACAATGGGTCGGCATCGGCAAAATAGGCGATTGGATTCACGGGTTTATCTATTTCGTTACAACATGCATTTTCCATGAATGGAATCTGGTTCGCCGTTTGCAATAAAAGGCCCTTATGTTTCACCGTTTTATGAATACTATCAATCATACCTAGGCCAAAGAGTTTGACCTTGTATTTCAATGTATCAATATATCCGTGTTGGTCCCGGTGCCCTTTACGCAGGGTTTCCATTAAATCTTGTTTAAATTCTCCCGTAAAATTGGTTAATCCCTTTGTAATAGATATTTTGAATGAGGGAGGCGAGAAATCTTTCCAACTATCTACCAAGTTATATTCGGTAGGTATAATTTCACTGGGTAATAATAACAAATACTCGCGCTTTTTGGTATATAAATCAATAATATCATTACGTTTCATAATATATTCATCGAGTGCATCGAAAATGCGTTTTTCCAGAGTATTTGTATTTATTTTTTTAAGAGATTTCCAAGGGTCCTGGTCAATCTTTAATGAATCAATGATACATGCAATATATTTAATACTTTCATTGTTTTCGATTCCCCCATTGAGAGGATAGCCATCGAATGAACGTACACATCCGGGAAATGTGCGCCGGGTTTTGATAGATGGAATAGCGGATTGTATACCAACAATTAAAATGGCCGAAACAATAGTAATAAGTGTTTGATTACGATATATTGGATAAGGGTCGCTCGTTTTTCCTTTTTCCTTTAATCGTTTCGCTGCGCGTTTGTTATATGAATTCTCTTCTAGAAGTACGTCTTTATTTCGAATTAATTCGAGAGAAGTTTTCAAGACAAATTCTTCTATATGTTCGATTGGAATACTCATATTTGTGCTAAGTGCTTTAAAGACATTATACACCATTTGGTCCGTTTCATCATCAAATATGCGCGCTTTCTTTGACAATACTTCTGCAACAATTGTGCCAATGTCTTTTTTAATCATATCATGAGTAATTTTCTTGAATCCTTCGTCATCATATTCGGCATCGTTACTATAATCTAATTTGCGAATAGGAAATCCGCTATCCTTGTCATAGATGGTATCGCCTTCATCCACCCCATACATACTAATCAATTCATCTTGTTTCTCGTTGTAATTACCGGCGACGAACGCTGAGGCCAATTCATATGCAATAATCGGCGCCAATTTCACATTGGTTTCTTTGCAATAAAACCACCGCGACTGTTCTTTCAGTTCTTGCACCATGGGTTCTCGGCAATAATCGTTGACAAATCGAATAATATCGTCTTGTTTCTTAATAAAATCGTCTTGTGATAAAATGAGGTCAAACAATTTGGCATAAGGTGATACAATCGTTTCATTCGCGATTCGTTCTCTACCTAAATCATATGCAATATAATTCGCCTTATATAATTGTATTTCTCTCAATCGATTTATATTTTGGATATTTCGGCTAGCATATTCAATATTTTTGTCTAATTCTTTTTCCAATTCTTCGACGGTAATACTAAATCGTTTATCTAATTCATTCGTATATTGCATTTGACGGTGTGATGCATGTTCTTTGATTGATTCACATTGTTGATTTTTTTCATTTTTAAAGCACTTCGCCTCTATATTACAAAATAATGCTTGGGTATCGATAAATGCATTTTCGTCTATACTGGTATCATGAACCCAATGATTTTTGACACGACGATAGTATTGGGTTTTTGCTCGAACTTCTCCTTCCATTTCGATATCCTTCTTTTCTTTTTCGCTTAATTTCGATTCATCTACACCGGCCGGTAATACGGGTTTCAATTCTAAAATAGCGTATTCTCCTTCTCTCACTTGTTTTTTTCCCTCGATTAAGGTGGCTGCTAATTCTTTTGCATTTGCAGGAAGACAATCATGTTTTTGTATCAGGTTTTCGGCTAAAAATTCGACAAATAATTCATTTACCATCGATTTCTTTTTATCGGCGTATTTTTTGAGTAAATGGTAGGGTGTGTCATCATATTCCTCGTCGTAGTATATTTCTCCCGAATTATTATCTTTTTGTAGTTCTTTGACTGAATTGTATTTCTTGGTCAAAAATCGGCGGACACAATCTTTCGGTTTGATTTTTTCCACATCGCCCATATCTGTAACGTTAGGAGCACTTAAACCATCTAACAGTTTAGACGGAGTTACCAAATCGAGTAAAATACGTGATATTAAATTCGAATACATCATTCCATTATCGGTGGTCATAATATGCATAAGTAATTCGGCAGGGCTATATCTAGACAATTCATCCTCCTTAATCTTGTATGCGTTGATAAATAGTTCCAAATAATCTTTCTTTTCGGCAAATATAGATTGTATTTTATTTACTGGTTTACGAACATTGTATTTGGTGGTGGATAATTTGTTGAATAATTGGGCATCTACTGCGTATTTTGTATTATGTGATTTGATTTGATTTTTAATAAAGAATCGTATTTCATTGTATTGTTGATACGTGATATCATCGGTATAAATCATAAATGGTTCTAATGATTTGACTACATCAACAAAGGATAATTTGTCCTTGATTGTTTTTTTGATTAATCTAAATAAAATCCGGGTTTTAGGAATAATTACGCTTAAAAATCTCTCGAATTTGTTTTCTTCACTACTTAGTTGTTCATCCAATTTAAAATGCGTTATTTTTTCCAAGAACTCGATTTTATCCATATTTGATTTATCTTTGTCGTCAATATTTTTTTCGTCATCGTTGTATTCAATTTCTCTATCTAAATTGCTAACCACGACTTTATTATATTGAGTATCTTTGTTTAGTAATCGATATTGTTGAAAAATATGTTGACTTAAATGCGATTTTTCCAATATATTTGTGCCGGGTAAATTGACATGTGCAAATTTTAGAATGGGGACCGGTAACATAAGAAATGATTTCACATACATTTTATCTCCTTCCATGAGAGGTTTACGCAGATATACTTTTTTACCGGCGCGTTTTTCAACGGAACCAATCGTTGAAATATCTAAATTATATCGTTGAATTAAAAATCGTGTTTTCTTTGGAACAAAATGTCCAAATGTGTTCGAATAAAAATCTCTCAAATTCTCTACAATAGCATCTATATTTTCCGCAATTTCAATATTTTCTCCAATCAAATCAGTTTTGTCGATAGGTGAATCAAACGGAGTCATTAACTGATTCATACCTTTATACAGTTTTTCGTAACGATTTACATCGCCAGTATTCTCTCGATTATAATAATAGTTTTGCATATTTTCTTTGTCGAAAAGTTCCATATTATGTTCCACAAGTTCATTTCTAAAATACGTATTTTGCTCGTTTTTAACCACCGGCATTAACCAGTGTAAATTTGTTTTAAAATGTTTAATCGTTTCAATGAGAGGTTTGTGATTTGAACCGTTTATTTTAATATCCTGAATATTACCATTTTTATCAAATTGTGAAAAACGTTGTCTCAATTCAGTAAATCGTTGAATCAAATAATGTATTTTATCCATCACATTTTTTGTGCGTTTCACATCCGGAATATTTGATAACAATTCATCCATCATGTCATTTACTTGGGCATCAATGGTATATCGCTTTTGACTTTCGGGCACCTCTACAGTGAGTGTCAATTCTTCGGCTTCGGTATCATCAAAAATATCATCGGCGTCAATATACATTGTTTTTAATACATCACGTATATTTTCATTTGGCTCGGCCGATGCAGGAATCGTAATAATCGATTCACCGGTTTCCATATATTCGATTTTAGCATCCTCTTGTTGCGGTATATCACAAGATTCCATACATGATTCCTCCGTATTGGTAAAAGAACCTAGTTTTTGCATAACCGCGGGCATGGGTCTTATGACAAATTCGTCAATGGGTAAATCTTCGGGAATACCTTCATATTTGAAATTTATATATATGACTCGTTTGGTTGGAAAAGTGGTGACTTCAATCATATCTTCTTCTAAATTCGTAATTTCTCCAGTAACTACAAGAGGAATTTCGCCACCAAAATGAATATCCACCCATACTTTTGGCAACAAACCGTTTTGTCTCGCATATCCCTTTTCTTCACTACGATTTAATATGGTAATTACTTTGATAGATTCATCGGTAATCAATCCATCCGTGTCAAGATATAGAGTATGAGGTTCGAGTGTTGATACATTCACTAATTTTATTTTTTGAGAGTCAATATAATGTATAATAAAGGTTTGTTCATGAATATCTGGGTTGGAGTCGCCTTCTAATTGAATAATATCTCCCAATTCTAAAATGATGCCATCATCTTCATTGCTTCTGAGATTTTTATCATCAGAAGCAAGATAATATTTTATACGTTCGTCGCTAAGTTTATTGTCATTATCTGATGAACTGCCAAAATCTATATTATCATTTGGTATTTCGATAGTGTCTTCTTCCTCCATTTACTATTATTATATATAATAATGTCTAAATTATAATTTAGAATAATTTTTCTCTCATAAAACAAAATTAAAAACTCCAAAATATACAATTTTACAAAAAAGTTAAAGAGTAATACATACTAATCAATAGTGAAGTATCTAAAAATGAATGATTTTGAAACATATGTATCCTATAAGCTAAACCTGGATGTTGATTCTAAAATAGTAAATACTAAAGTATATCAAACTTTGAATACTGGCTATATTATATTGAATTACAACAAAGACATTTTATGCTTTGACGATGCAAATCATTCATATTATCGTTCCACTATCTTTTCATTTCCCGATAAAAAACTACTTTGTTTTTCACCACCTAAATCTGTAAAAAATGACGTATTTATTCAAAAGAATCCCGGGTTGACAGAAGACCATATTTTGATAAATGAAATGGTTGAAGGGGTAATGATGAATTTGTTTTACGATTCACGTGTTAAATCGTGGCAGGTTTCTACTAAAAATGCTATCGGTGGAAATTATGGATATAAACCGAAGGGTATTCCGCTGGATACATCATCATATATCGATATGTTTTTCGATGCATTGAGATGCACGTCAAATATAAAACCAAATTGTGAAAGATTAAATCGAAATTCGGTGATTGAGTTATTTCCAAAACAGTATTCATATACATTTGTATTGCAACATCCGGAGAATCGAATTGTTTTGCCGATTGAAGAAGCTAAATTATATTTGGTGGCGGTATATGAAATCAGTGAAAATCGGGCCATTGAAATACCGACCCCCGTGTATGAAGAATGGCAATTTCTCCTAAATATTCAGGGAATTATCCATTTTCCGCGTAGATTTAATGAAACGGATTACGATGAATTAATACAAAAATATTCTTTGAATCATAGTGATTATTTCAATCCTGGAATAATGTTGAAAAATATGAAAACGGGAGAAAGGACCAAAATGATGAATAAATCTTATATGCACCGTTTGAAATATAAACAAGTCAATCCATCTTTTCATTATCATTATTTATGCTTCCAACGTATTGGTAAAACGGATGATTTCTTAGCACATTATCCAATGTATAAAAATCATTTCAAACATTTCAAATATGAATATTTAGAATTTCTAAATTCAGTTCATAAAGCATATATTCAAAAATACGTGGAAAAATCCCCTTCCCCAATTTCGCCTAAATATTTGGTTCATATTGACCGGATTCATAAAGAAGTGTATATACCATCTATTGCGTCGAAACAACCGAAAAAAATAGACAAAGAATGCGTTCGTCACTATTTTGAGAAAATGGAACCGGGTTCATTGCTCTTTTATTTGAATTATAACAATCGTAAATATATGAAAACTACTAGTGATTTGTGATTTGTGATTCGTAAACTTATCCGTAAACTTATCCGTAAACTTATCCGTAAACTTATCCGTAAACTTATCCGTAAACTTATCCGTAAACTTATCCGTAAACTTATCCGTAAACTTTTCGTTTTTCCAAATTCGTCATGGGTCGACCAATCTTATCGATAAATTCTTCTTCACCATCATGTATAATTTGATTTAAGGCCTCAATCATTTGTTCGGGACTATCACAAATGGTCGATTGATTAAGTTGTTGCACTTTTACCATTCCTTCCATTTCTAATTTTTTCATCACATCACGTAGAAGATTGAGTTCGGCATTTTCCGGGGTTGCTTCGGGGATGGGATATTGACTTTTATTTCTAAACATTTTTATTTTGGATATATTACTATATTTGAATATAGTAATAATCAATTTTATGCAGAGAATATGTAGATGATTACATACCGGAATAAATGACCGACATTTTGCTCAAATTTTGAATATACTTTGCTGTATATCCTCTCTCTTTATCATTCATATTTTTAATGGGTCCACGGATTTTATCAATAATATGCATAATTTCATTTGAATTGTCTAAATGTCCAATATCATCGAAATAATCTTTATCGAAAAAAAAGGTGATATCACCTGCATCAATTACAGTTGAATATGGGGAATATACTTTTGCAAACCACGCCTTTATAATTGCCGTAGGGCTTCCCATTTTGATTAATTCAAATGACATTTTTGCATTCTTTATTTCGTTGTTTTCCGGGAAAATCCGTGAAATATCATCTAAAAATTCGAAGAAATGTTTATTAAATGCTCTATATATTGTTCCTTTATCTGTCATAATGTATGCTAAAATATATAAGATGCTTTTTTTATATATTTTATGTTTTATTATATTTTTGATTTTTCTTCGTTTTGTTTTATTTTTCCTAAATATTCGGTATATATGGAGAATTCGTTGGAAATATTTTGTTGACTTCTTCGTTTCTTTGTTGCTGTAAATTGTCTAAAGTGACATCTCCGCCAACTTTATCCGGACGATAACTATCCGGTGGGGTGGGGATAGATAATTCACCATGGTCTGCTGATACATAATTATACATTTGTCTACCCGAACCTTTACCTTTTGCACTGAGCTCTTCGGGACTCATATTATAATAGGTAAATTGTTCAGATACAATAGACATACCATTGTTTGAATTGTTAAATATATATCCTAAAGGTTCACCTTGGTTCCGGGTCGCTACTTTGGTCTGTTGTTCTATCCTGGGTTGTAGATATTGGATAATTTCTTCGCCTAAAATAACTCTAAAATTTTGTTTCGTTAATAACATCGAAGGAACACTATGAACATTGGGCGGCATCATTACCGTTTTTCCCGTTTCCAATACAATATGTAATTGGCCATTCTTGGGGTCACGTTTACGCTTATCGATACAAATACAATTTAATTGGTTCGTTAATCCATTTTTTGCTAAAAATTGTAGAATTTTTTTAGAATGTAAACAATAATTACTATAATATAAAATATCCATATCCATTATAATTTCATTTACTATAAAAAAATCATTACACCGACGAAAAATAAAAAATAAGACGTTTATGATTTTTTAATGACTAATCCCTTTGTAAAATCGATTGCATCAAAATTGTCCACAGTTTTATTTTGTTCTATTGATTTTGATGCTTCTGTTTTGGATGATACTGGTTCTTTCATATTTACATTTTCACTGGTTGACCCTCCACCTAAATACAATGGTTCACCATTGATGGATGATTCAGTTGGTTGAGTTGAATCAAGCTGATTGTTATTTCCAGTAACTATATTTATCACTGGTTTAAAAACACATTTTGAGTTGTCATTTTCTTTACTTGGCCCTATTCCTTGCATAAATGGTTGACTCATTTCATTCGGATTATACATTGGTTCATGCATATGTATTTGACTTGGTCTATATATATCATTTGGACTAACCACTTGAATACTATCTGTGAAATTATCGATTCCTTCCATATCATCAGTTTCTATCGTAATAAATTTACCACCCACATTTCTTATCCTCCACATACGGTTTGTTTTTTTTCCGCCACGTAAAAATACGTTATCTCCTTTTACAAATGGCTCAACACCTCCATCCATTTCTGGTGCAAATGGTGGCGAAAAACTGTCGGCATTGGGAGCAAATGGTGGCGAAATACTCTCTGCATTGGTAGCAAATGGTGGTGAAAAACTATCGGCATCGGGTGCAAATGGTGGTGACGGGATTTCATCATCACTCTGGGCAGGCGCATAAGGTGGTGATTCTGCAATCAATTCATCTAATATATCTAATGCGCGATTTTCATCATCGCTCTGGGCAGGCGCATATGGTGGTGATTCTGCAATCAATTCATCTAATATATCTAATGCGCGATTATCATCATCTATTACCTGTTTTGCGGGTGTAGAAGGATTAGGAACCGATTTTTTCAATTCTGTCTTGGTAAACTGAATAATCGTTTCCGGGGTCGCGTTAGCGTCCTGTGTTAATTTTTGAATATTCTTAGAAAAGGACATATTCTCTAATTGTTGTATGTTATCATCGGTTATAATACGTAATTGAGCATTCATACATTGTAATTCTTGTAAAAACAATTTTAATGAATATGGGACCGATACAATACTGAAATCGCGACCAAATTTAGTCATATTTTCAATTCGCATATCTTTACCATCCAATGAACCGGTATATTGTATTGGACCATCGGCCATTGGACTAATAAACAAGTTTTTGGATGGATTGTAGATAGCCACCATACCGGTTTTATTACAAATAGCGATTTTGTATTTATCTCCGCGTTCCATCATCGATTCGCGTAAGAAATATGATATACCATGAGAGATTAATACATCACGTTCCATTTCACCTATACGCAATCCACCGTCATTGGCTCTTCCACTTACCGGCTGTTTCGTTAAAGCGGTTCTTGGTCCGGTAGCGCGGTAATTAATTTTATCCTTTACCATATGTTTCAAACGCATATAATATGTGGGTCCTATAAATATTTCGGTTTCAATTTGTTCCCCCGTCATACCATTATATAACAATTCATTTCCACTAGAATGGAAACCGGCGTCGGACAAATATTTACCAAATACACCAATTTTGGAACCCTTATTGTTATAGGCCGTGCAATCACTAAAACCGCCATACATAACCGCAGCTTTCCCAATAATACATTCGACCAATTGTCCAATGGTCATACGAGTAGGAATCGCGTGAGGATTAATAATCAAATCTGGCCGAATACCGTCTTTGGTAAATGGCATATCACATTCGCGTATTACCATGCCAATCGTGCCTTTTTGGCCAGAACGTGACGCCATTTTATCTCCCAAATTAGGAATACGCTCTTCTCTAATGCGGATTTTAGCGATGCGTTCGCCCTCTTCCCCTTCCGTCATATATGCTTTATCGACGATACCTAATTGCCCCTTTTTCGGCGTTTTCGATTCGTCAATACGAACCTCATTTTGTATATTACTATTGATAGTCATTCCAATCAATACGGTTTTATCATCCACCTCTGTATTTTCTAGAATCAAACCGTTTTTATCTAATTTACTATAATCATATCCCCGTTTTTTGCCAATGACAAATGGTTCATTTTCGATATTGGTGAAATGTTTATCGGTAAATGTATTTTCATTTTTGGTGCTTTCTTCGTGGGCTTCATAGGTAGTATAATAAGTAGTTCGAAATAGACCGCGTTGCAATGCTCCCTCATTAATTAAAATCGCGTCCTCCACATTATATCCAGTATAGCACATAATCGCCACAATTGCATTTTCGCCATACGGATTTTCTTCATGATTGATATGTTCCATATATCGCGATTTAACGATGGGTGTTTGTCCCGAATTCAATAGGACTGCACTTTTGTCCATTCTATTATGGAAATTTGTATGATACATGGATACCGCTTGTTTACTTTGACCACAAGAGAAAGAATTACGGGTGGGCGGGTTGTTTTCTGGAAAAATAATTTGATTTCCCATCATTCCAAATCCTAATGATTCGTGTATTTCCAGATGTGTATGTTTACTACGTGTGTCTTGTTTCATGGAATCATAATTAATGGCGATAAATGCATCTTCACTTTCACTAGGGTCAATATAATCAACAATGGCTTTTTCTTTTAAAAATCGGTCCAATTTTGTCGGGTTGGTTTCGCTCTCGATGCCCTTATATAATTGGAATAATTCGAATATATTTGGTTTGTTGGGGTCGAACGATATGTTCTCTCGCTTCTCGTTAAAACCCGTAATCAAATCATTCCAAGAGAATTCGCCTTTATTCAATCGGTCCATAATATCTTTATGTTCAAATGGCAATTTGCCGGTTTGTTCGTCAACATAAAAGATGGGTCGGCACAAACGCCCGGCATCAGTATATATAAATATGGTATTTTGTCGAATATTAAAGGTTGCACTCGTATGAATTGGTAAAAGCGCGTTTCTTCTAAATAATTTAATCATTTTGATAGTTTCGAGAGGTGAATTTACCGAACCGGCCCATAGACCATTGACCATGACTTTCGTCATAGAGGCCAATACTGCCGGACCGCATTCTTCAATCAATTTCATACCGGTTTTTTCGCGTAACCATTGAATCATTGGTTCGCGAGACATACCTCTCGAAATATAGGTAGATATTGCTAGATGTTTATGTAGACCAATGTTTCCACCATCGGGCGTATCAATCGGGTCAATAAATCCCCATTGGGAGGTATGTAAGACGCGCGGACCGACCAATTTGACCCCGGAATCGAGAGGCAGATTTGTTTTGCGTAAATGACTCAACATAGTATTGAATGATAAGCGGTTCAAATCTTGCACAATACCAATGCGTTTGGTATGTGTTTGTGCTCCCCAATTTCCTTTGAATGCTTTATTAAATCCCGTTTCCAAACTACGTGTTTTCAATACTTTACGGTAATTTTCATTGATAAGGCCTTTTAGATTTTCTTCGTATTGTTTTTTATTGTAATAAAGGGTTTTTTCAAATTCCAAATGGATTTCTTTTTGTTGTAAATTATAATATTCACGAAATAAATCATAAATGAGAGAACCGACCAATTCTACCCGTTTATATTTAAAATTATCACGGTCGGTTGGTTGCTCGAGACCACTGTATACGGATAATAGACGAAAGACAATATAGCCCAAATAATACGCCTTTTGTATATAATTTAATTCTCCCACATGTGGTAAAAAATAATCGGACAATACTTCTAATACATATGTCACGGTATTGATTTTAGTAAAAGATGCAATATATAAGAGCGCGGTTTGTTGATTGTTAATACCGGCGGCTTCATGGACCGATGGAATAAATAAATCGACCAAGGTATCGTATTTTTCAATATCCAATAAACACGTTGTAATAATATCTTTATCGGAAATAATACCTAATGCTCTAAATACAATAAATAGGGGGATGGGTTTACGAACATTAGGAATATTTACTACAATATTTTTATTAGAGAACCGACTGTTAGGACTTTCTATTTTTACGGAGAGGGTGCGTATTGGTTTTGACACATTTTCCGATACCGAGCGAATTTCGGCGGAATATAAAAAGGCATCATCCGTTGATTTACGAATATACAACATGTTATCTGCAAATTTCTCTTGTGGAATAACGGTTTTTTCCTTTCCACTTATGATAAAATAACCGCCGATATCATTGCGACATTCTCCCATCGAATATCGTGTTTCTCTATCAAGTCCGTGTAATATACAGAAATCTGATTGTAACATAATTGGAAATTTACCTAAATAAATGTTTTTTAGAGTGATTGTGTAGCGATGTTCATTGTTTTTGGTCAATGCTTCCTCATTTTTTTGGCGAATCATTGCGGCTAAATTAGGCGTCATTTTAACATTTCCTTGTTTTGATGTTTTGGAAGGTTTGTCTGTTTTTTTTGCGCCTCCATCCATTTCATAATCATCTAAATGTTTTTTGATTTCACCCATGTCTTTGGAAGCATTTTCTTTATAATTGCCCAATTTTTGGCGTAGATATTCTTCATTTTCTTTGGTATAATCGGGTTCTACCTCTAATTCGTCCATACCAATAATCGGCGGTTCTTCGCCCGGTTTCAAAATGCGCACAAATTCAACATCAATATCATAATGGATAGTCATTCCGTAGGTCATATTTCTTATACGCGCTTCATTTGGAAACATATAATGTGCATTTGATTCGTCATATATCACTGGTTTGCCGAAATATATTTTATCTCCATTTTTTCCACCAAAATACATGCGACATTGATGCGTATAATCATCGAGTGATTCGTCAAATTTAGAAGAAATCGTTATTGGATTTTTTTCCTTGAAAATTTGATAAATACCATGTTTGAAAAAATCATTGTAGGATTCTGTATGATGTGTTACTAAAGATTGTGGATTATCCTCAAAATGGCGATTTATAATTTTCCAAATGGTTGAATTTTCCATAGATACTATATTATTAAATAGTATAATATTTTTTATACTTTTTTGTGATTATACATTTTGTAATTTACAGATGTAAATCTATAAATATACGAAGGGCTTTAGGAATTATTTAGGAAAAATTTCTCAATAAAATTTATAATAATGGAGAACACTTTAGACACCTTATTCGGCCCTCTCAGCAAAAAGTATTGCATCTGGTTTTACATCTTATCCGTCGTAGGATTTGTATTCTTAATATTATTCCTTGTATCCGCGGTTTTCATTGGAATCACTAAACGTAAAGGAATCGAATTTTACTTACAAATGTTAGCCGGTGCAGTAGTATATTTGATTTTCTATTTCCAAAATCGTTTATTGCATTCTATGTGCTCTAGTAGTGTATAAATTACCGTTTTATGTGAATCTTTGGTAAAAAATTGAATTTGTATTTGATGAAAACAAATTAAATACAAACTATCTAGTAAATAATACAAAACAATTATATATAATGTCTGGCAATTCAAGTAATCGTATATTAACCATTTACAAATCTCGTAAAACAATTTTGGAATTATTAGATACGCAGGAATATGATGTAGAAGATTACAATGGATTTAGCATCAATGAAATCGATGCAATGTATGTCAATATGCAATTAGATTTATTAGTCAACCATAAAAAAGAAAATAAAAAGGTCTATATCAAATATTACATTTCTTCTAAAATTCGGGCAAAAGATTTAGGCAATATTATCGAAGATTTGTATTCCATTGATACAATATTAACGAAAAAAGATACTTTAGTCATTATTACCGATGAAGAACCAAATGATTCAATCACTGCGCATTTGAAATATTTATATGACCATGACGGAATATTTGTAGTTATTCATAATATCTCACGTCTCCAATATAATATATTGAACCATACACTAAACCCACTCGTAAGAGTTTTGAATGAAACCGAAATAAGTGAAATTATGAAAAAATACAATTTAAAAATGAAACAACAATTTCCGGAAATATCGCGATTTGACCCTCTCGCTTTAGCATTATCATTGCGACCGGGTCAAGTATGTAAAATGATTCGCGGAAGTGCGACTGCACTTACTACCGAATATTATCGTATATGCATTTAATACAAATGAATAATCTATATGATTATATATAATGACTACCGTATCTACTGTAAAAAATATAACTGTTGCCTATAATCCAAATGATTTTTATTATATGAATGCGAAAAATAGTGCAGATGAACCGGCAAACACCGCACCAATTGGCGGATTGTCTACTCATGAAAATTATTGTGATACTAAAAAAAATAGTGATATATTTGGTAATAAATTTAGTATGAAATGTGAAATAAGTAATGGTGTTTTAAAAGTAAATGGAACTACTATTGCCAAACAGAATAATAACGATTATGAAAATTATTTAAGTCACTGTTACGACAAAGCATTATGTATAAACGAAGATAATCAAAAAAAAATCAATAATTTACAATTGAAGCATGACGGTGCAGACGAGAGGCATGGTGATATAAATATATATTATAATCGCGAATTATTAAAAACATATAATTTAGGAATAGGTATTGTAGGGGTAGGTATAATGATTTATTTTTTTTATAAGTAATCTATATAATGGTTTATAGTTATTTTGATTCAACTACTGGTAAAATAAATACAACCGAATATAATACAAAAATAGTAAATGAACGTAATGCTTTAGATATAAAACTCAAAAAATTATACAACAATCGCGATGGCACGATGAATAATCAAAAAAAACATATCAATTCAACCATTTACGAAAATATATTACTAACTATTTTAGCCACATCACTGGTCTATTTTATCTTCATAAATGGTTGAATTTGTTTTCTTATATAATATGTATATTATATAAGAAATGATAAAAGAATTATACGGTTCATCTTTAGGATATACGGAATATAGAAAAGAAGGATTTACATTTTTTAATGAAGTGAATGGAAATGTTGCATTAGATACTCAAGATACTAATTCTGATTTTGGTAATTATCAATATACGGGAAATATTTTAAACAATAATCATGTTTATGACTTTAATCCAAATGATTTTCAATATAACGAACAAAAACTAGATATTAATAGTCAAATAGAAGATGACGCGAATCGATTAAATGAATCACAAAATAATTTAGCAATATCATCTTTGATGGCCGGCGCAACAATGATAGTGTTTGCCATTTTATTACACCAAAAAAATATATAATCTTTATATAATTTATAAAGAATATATATTTATGTCAACTGAAGATTATACAATTAGCAGTAGTGATATTAATACCATTGATAATGCATTAATCACTGAACAGTCACGTTTGGATTTAAAAAAAGAACAAGTTGACAGAGCACAATTTAATCAAGACCGATTAATTGCATTTAATGAAAGTTTTCGTAAACGATACGCGTTTTATAATACGATTGTGATATACATTATTATTATTTTACTAATATATTTAGGAATTGTTTTATTGAAAACATATGTTCCTATAATACCGCCAGTTATATTGGATATAATTACAATTATTATATTTGCTGGTGCAATTATTTATGTAGGAAAACAAATAAATGAATTGTATGGAAGAGATAATATGGATTTTGATAAAATTGACCCTAATAGTAATAGTGTTTTATCTCAGCAAGAGATAGATAAAATAGTAATTAGTTCCGCAAAATCTGGTGATTTGAGTGGATATATGGCAGCTACAAATGTAAATAGATGTGTTGGACCAGCATGTTGTGCCGATGGAACCACGTGGTGTGAAGTATCGAATCGATGTATATTAGCCAATACTACTTGCGATGGGTTTGAATCATTTGTGAACCAACCAGATATTTCGGTCAATGGGTATATTTCACCATATACACCAAATGAATTTGAAAATTATAGCAAAATATAATATAATTATATTTTAGACAATTATATTATGGCAAAAAAAAAAAGTATATTTAAATCTGTTAGTAAAGCTTTATCATCTGCTGGGAAAACTGCAGCAGTAGCCGTGGGGGTATCAAGTAGCACAAAGTCATCATCGAATGAAATTGCAGATTTAACAAAAAAACTTGCAAAATGTAATTCGACTACAACATCATTAACCATCGATAAAATAAATTTGAATAATGAAATCACTGGGTTAAATGGTAAAATAACCGGTTTAAGTAGTGAAATCAGTGGATTAAATAATGAAATAATGGGTTTGAATACTGAAATTACCGGTTTAAAAACTACGATTACGGGATTAAAATATAATTTAGGAAAAGAACAAACCAATAATACTTATTTGAATGACCAGGTGTATGGAGATGTAAATAAACTTGGTTCATCTCAATTGGTAGCTACCAAAATTGGTAAAGAAATCGCCGGATTTGAAAACAAAGAACCTTTTGTAGAAGGACTAGAGGGCGATGCATTAGCTGTAAATCTGGAAAAAGTTACAAAGGAAAACGAATTACTTGAAAAACAAATACAAGAAAATTCTAACAAATTCACGGCCGACGATAGTAAATATTTTTATAAAACAGAACAATACAATTTTCAATTCAAAGTAAATCGCGGATTGAATTTCTTTTATTATATACTAGTCACTATTTTAGCAATTGTATTAGGATTTTATGATAGAACAATCAATTTATACGTAAAATGCGGCATAGTATTTGTATTATTATTTTATCCATATTTAATTGTATATCTAGAATATCTAATATACATTGTATCAAAATACGTATATTCTATATTGTATAATACTCCCTTTGATATGCAGAATGATTATTGGTTTATGATAACAAATCAATAATAACTAAATTGCTAATGTGTCAAATAGGTAATCGATATTCATCCATTTTACCCGTTTCATGATTCAATGATATAATAGTATTTTCGGGTATCATTGTTATCGCGTCTTGTATTGGTTCACTAGTAATCAATAGTCCATTTGACGATTTTATATTCCAATATAACGATGGAGGATATTGTTTTGTATCATATTGACCCTGGTCATAATATAAATATCGGGTAATCACCACTTCGCTATCATTTGCATATATAATATTTGCAACGATTTCAATCTTCCATTGTTTGAACATGGCAAACAGTTGGGCAAAAGCATCCACACTGTTTTTGGTTTTAGTTTTACATGTCAAATATAAAAAAAACAAACATTCAGTGTCTGTCCCGCCAACAATATGTGGTAAATATTCGGGAGCAATTGCTTTTTTAATCTGGGATATGTGATTGGGAAAATTATCGATATATCCGTTTTGTAAAAAAATCTGGTTTTCGAAGAAAAACGGATGCGTATTTACGATGGCCTTGTTTCCATATTTCTTTTTACGAATATGACCGATAACCAAATGTTTGGGAATTTTACGAATAAGAGGGGGCAATGCTTTATTGTGAATATATAATTCGGTATTTTTATACGTATTCCAATTACCCTTACTAAACCATGCCAATCCATATCCATCACGATGACCGATTTGGTCACGCTGGTTATCGGCGCCCGGCGTATTTTTACACGATTGAACGCTTTGCTTAAGAAAGCCGTTTATGATTTGATTTACATTTCCGTGTTGAAATTCTACAAAGAATCGACACATCTGTCTAATATATATCAATAAAAATTTTTGTTTTGTTTTATTGATATATTGTTTTTGTTTTTGGTATATTGTTTTTGCATTTGGTATTATACATGTATTTTACAAATCATTTGTATCTATATCCGTATTATCATTGCTACTATCATCTAAATCTATACTGGCATTATCATAATTAATTATAATACCTACCCATGCCCTATTCGTATCATAATTTCCATATTTTTTGTCCATATATGTATGCACTTTTTTCGAACTTGGGCAACCATTATTGCCGTGAATCGATTTATACCACATCGAGAATTCGTTGGTAATTTCGGATTTGGTGACACGTCCATTTGGTTTATCGATAATTCTATCGCGAATAAATTCAGCAATATAATCGTTCTTCTCTTTGTAAGAATTACTGGCCGATAATACCCGCGGACAATCTTTCACAATACCATCCGTCTTAAACGCGATTTCAACTAACATTGCTAAAAACACTTCCCTCCATACGGGGAATTTCTCATTTATTTTAGTATCTTTCAAGAATTGGTATGGTTTCTTGTCTTTTGGATGGTCTTTATATGGGTCGTTTGTAAATAATGATTCAAAATCAACTACGCGAATTCTGCGCCATGTGCCGTGGTCTTGACTCTTAATATCCATCAATACGTTCGTGCAAACAACTAATTTGAATTGTGGAATAAAGGTAACCATCTCCGTCATGAATGGTGCTCTTGCGGTAATGGGGTCAAACCCACTGGTAAGTTGTTTTAATACACCCTCATTGATTTGGTCTCCTTCTTGTGGTTCTTGCATCAGTGCGAATCTCACGCCTTTCAATGCCACTATTTCCGGAGCCAATCCACCAATTTTTCCTCTTCTATCCGTAATGAGGGATAATGGAACATCGCCCTTATAATCGCCTAAAACTTCCTTCATTAAATCGGTCAATACCGATTTTCCGTTGGCGCCGATACCAAGATACATATTAAATGTTTGATTCGATGAAGTGCCTAATAATGTAGATGCTAAGTGTTCCCACATATAATCATGTAATTGCGGGTCTGGGAACAATTTACGCATAAAATCATTGATTTCATTAATGGTTTCGCCATGTTTGAGTGGGTCCAATTTATTATAATCGATTTTGGTGCATTTCGATAAATGGTCTTCTGGATATCCCTTGCGAAATATTTTCTGTTTGAAATCAATGACTCCGTTATTGCATGATAATAGATATGGATTGTTATCAATTTGCTGCAAGAAATCATTGTCATAGAACCATTCTCTCGCTTCTCTCATAATATTGTTCTTATCATTCGTATTTCCTAGACGAGTGCAGATATTCAATATTTTATTGGCATGTTCTTGCATACGTTTCGACTTTTCTTCGTCCGGTGGATTTAGCGTGCTGGCCATACTCATCATGGTTTGAGCGCGTTTCCAATATAAATTACGTAGAGTAGTAGATATAGAATGTCTTAAAGCAGTTCCGGAATCGTTTTGCACCCAACAATGTTTCTTCAATTTATACCACATACCGGACTTTACACTCACACATACATATTCATCTTTATGTAATTGATATAGAACACCGGCAATATCGAAATCACCGCATCCTCTCGAATTCTTATCATTTCCTATTTTATCTAACGTAATTGATTTAATGGTTTGGTCAATATAATAATCTATGCTTGTTTCACGAACCAAGTGAAATTTGTCATGCGCGTCTTCTTTCGCCCAATGCATGATGGAACGTTTGGTAAGTCCATCGGGATTTTTGAGGTCGAATTTGTGCCATCTTTCAAATAGGTCGGCAATATCGGTGCTGAAATTGAAATTGGTCGATTGTGCACTGAATGCAATCCATACGATTAAAAGTCGGTCATCTATATTACGCAATGCCCAACCGACTCTTATCCACTTACTGAATGACCCTTCGCCATAATACGATTCTGGCAAAGTCATCGTATAATCATTGGCTTCTCTCAATTCATATTCCGTCGAATTAAGATTATCTAAAAATTCGTTTACCGCATCGGTCAATTGGTCGTGAGTTTTGATATCTAGAATATGATTTGATAAGTTTGACCCCGTGGAGCGTTGTAGCGGTCGCGATGCCGTCGATGTTTCTCCCGAATTTCCCTTGATTTTGATGAATTCATTGGTATAAAAGAATGACGGATGTTTCGAATATCTGGCGGATAATTTCTCTATATTTTTTGTAATATTGAAACTCGATAATTCGAGGGGATTACGACTTAATTCACCATCATCTGGGTCAAATGTAACATCATAAATATAAGTTAATTTATATACATCGTGATGTGGTTTTCGGGAACCATACAATTGCCAATTTGTTTTACCCGATGAAATCCCGGCATCAAATACGCCGTCCCATGAATCAACATTGATGATTGGAAAATCGGACCATGCTTCGGCAACTTTTGGCATGATACGTTTTCTCAATATTTTTTGCGTTTCATGGTCACATTGCAGTCCAATGATAATATGAATACCGTCTTTTGTTATATTTTTTTCCTTGACCCGATTTACCCCGTCTTTTTGCATTACATAGATTTCGAATCGAGTCGTTTCGTCAAATTGGAAGATTGTTTTTAATTCGGCTAAATAAATATCGATACAATCCTCTATATGCGATTCATTATATACGCGGTCAGTGACATCATAATTGAAGTGCAAATCAATATCGATTAATATAGGTCCGTTTTTATCGAGTTGGACTTCCGTCAAATATTCTTCGGCATTTTTTCCAATGATTTCACTAGCATATAATTTCAAAAATTCGGGATATTCTTCGTCCCCAATATGATATGAACCACCATAATACACATTCGATCCTTTTTCACCGATACGCGTATTGGTAATGGGCAAATTTGTCTCCTTGGTGCTGTGTTTAATAATAAAATCTGTATATTTTTTCGATATAGATGATTTATTATTAGCGAATCCATTGGCCGCCATATGATTGGTTATAATAGTATGGTAGATATTTTTATATTTATTCTACCATTCAATTTTTTGGAAGATTCAAAAAAATATTGTATAACGGGTAGTTTTATGTTTTCGACCGTTGTATAGTGTAATCAAATTTCCAAATGTGAAAAATTGATTCAAAGAAACAAATTAAAATAATTGTAATATTTATACAATATATACAATGAAATTTTGCAACCACTGTTCAAATATGTTATACATCAGTATCAACGAAGACGATACAAACAAATTAATCTATTATTGTCGTAATTGCGGTGAAAAAGATGAATCCATTACCGAAGAAGGTATTTGTGTATTGAATACTCAACTGAAAAAGGGCGAACAAAAATTCAATCATATTATTAACAAATATACCAAATTAGACCCAACACTTCCGCGAATTTATAATGTGAAATGTCCAAATGCTGAATGTAAATCAAACGGCGATTCGGCGACCGGGCAATGCGAAGTTATTTACATCCGTTACGATGATGATAATTTAAAATATTTATATCTATGCACAGAATGTGATAATATATGGAAAACGGACGACAATAAATAAAAAATTGAATCTATTTGTAAATATATTTTTTATTGCACAATATATTTAGAAATAATCACAAATATCCTATTATAATATATAATGGACGATAAATATGACGATGATGACATCAATGTGTTTCAATTCAAAAACAAGGGCGAAGAAGTAAATGAAAATGAAAATGAAAATGAACTTTACAATAAGGATGATGATGATGTAGATGATGATGATGTAGATGAGGACGATGATGATGACGATGATGAGGACGATGATCATGTAGACCACGATGAGGACGGTGAATATACCGAAGAAAAATTGAATGAACAAATAAATGTTATAACCGACCATGAAAACACTATGAGTGACGATGATGAAGAAGACGATGATGCAAACTATTTACAAAAATTCAATGAAAATTTAAAAAAAAATATAATACAAGACAATCATCCCGAATTACAATACCAAAATTATGAAGAAATCGAAAATTTAACTGTGATTGTAAAGGATGAAAACGGCAAAATCGTCGACCCATTACATCGAACACTTCCCTTCTTAACCAAATACGAAAAATCTAGAATTTTGGGGGAAAGGGCTAACCAAATCAATTCCGGTGCAAAACCATTTATTGAAGTGGAACAAAACGTAATTGACGGGTATTTGATTGCAATGGCCGAATTGGAACAACGTAAAATTCCTTTTATTATTAAACGACCTCTTTGCAACGGTGGATGTGAATACTGGAAACTAAAAGATTTAGAACTGATTTGCTAAGACCGCCACCCCCGCGATTACGCTATAAATATATTTATAAAATATATGTAAAGATATGACATCATATATAGTAAGCTATAAAAATAAAATGTTCGAATTTATTGAATCCATTCATACTCGACATATGATAGAAAACGGCTATCAAGCAGTAAATACATTAGAATTATGGGATTTTTTATCGAAATTTGAACCAGAAGAAGGAAAAGGTTTTATGTTTACAGATTGCCATGAAATAAACAAAATAGGTGAAAAAATGGAAGAATTACCGAATTCACCTGGCCACAGTGGTTCATCATTTGCATTTACTATGCGACATTTACAATATATTGCCAAACATGGACTAGACAAATATAAGCGCGACATACACGGCCAATTCCCAATTACACAATAAATGAATGAAATGACTAAAGAATAACTAAATAAAAAAATCCATATCGAAATTCAATCTACTGCAATATTCTTTGCACATTCGGTTTGTGTATCTGCATTTTTTTTTGAATCTTCACCTCGTCCAGTAAAGTTACAACATAATAACAATAGGTCGCTCAACCCTTTATAACATTCTTCATCAATAAATGATGAATAATCTTGCAAAACTGTTTCATAATTTTTCATATCGGCTTTTTTCAAATTGTAAAATCCCATGTGATAATTTGAATAGTCAATGAAAATACGACCCATATAATAATATGCTTCTGCACGTGAATTATATATACATGTGGCAAGAACAAAATACTGAATAATAATATCAATTGAGTAGTCAAATATATGTAGTAATTGACCTATTTTTATATAAGATTCATATAATTCATCATTGTCGACATTCGAATATTTTGTATATCGTAGATACCAATCTAAGGCATTTTTCCATTTTTGATTATTATAATATAGTTGCGCAATCTTGAATACAGAAGATGTATATAAACTATAATCATCTACAATCAATGTATCATCCATTTGCTTTTCTAATTTTTCGATTACGTGGTCCAAAGTTTTGTCATCATATGTATGATTATGTTTACAAATATAAAATTCTTTCATGGTAATATATGCATATTCTAATTCATCTGTGTTTATACAAATGATTTTTGGATTGTATATTCCTACGGATATCCATTTATAATGATTATTAAACAAAATTGTTTTTTTGTATATAATCTTTCGTTTTTTGGTAAAAATTTGGGATTCTTCTATATTACTCACTTTGTAATCAATTATTTCATTTTTTTCATATACGTTTGCATTGTAGCCAATGATGCTTTTATGGTCTATTCCCAATACAATATGAAACGTATTGTTATCAACAATTTCTTTGGGTAAATATATTTCATCATTTATATCTATATGTAAAATAAAATCGGTTTTTTTATAACATGCTTCAAACAATAATTTTTTATGTACGTCGATTCGTTCACTGTCACTATAAATGACTTCACCTTGTATATTTTTTTCTTTAAAAAAATCAATAATTAAATTCACGGTATTATCCGTTGAACCCGTATCCAAAATAACCCAATAATCAGTAATTTTATAAATTTTTTCTAATTTATCTACTATGGTTTTTTCGTTATTTTTACATATCATTGCAAAACATATTGAGTTCATTGGTTTTATATAATTATACACATTATTCTCTTGTGTTTATATTTATTCAAAATAAATATAAATACAAACCGGATAATCTTTTATGTTATGGAAGCAAATATACAGAATTGGGACTTTGATTATATAAATGATGATGAAAATACAAAATATAAATTATTATTGAATTATTGTAATTCCAATAAAATAAAATGTTTATTAGATAAAACTAAAAATGAATATAGTTTTGTTGAAAAAACGGTGTATGATATTTCAAAGTTCCATTTGGACCGTTTAAATATAGATATAAACCGGGAAGATATATATATTTCATTTTGGTTCAAAACATTTTTTCAATGTTCTAATTGTAGAGATTTACATTTTGATAGCTTTGTTAATGGTGATGATTCTGGTTTTAAAACATCAAAAAATACATCATTCTTGAGTATAATCACATATTTGACGGATAACGAAAATCCTACTATCATTACAAATATAAGCGAAGAAGTGATTGAAAATAAAAAATACCTAGAAAATCCATCTCTATGTTTTTCATTTCCAAAAAAATACAAACAAATATCATTTAACGGAGGTAAATATATTCATGGCGAAATCCCTTTGTTTGAAAAAACATCAAATGAATTACGCGAAATGTTAGTAATTACTTTTACAAATAATTCAAAACCCTTGCATGTGCCATATTATAATGAACCTATATTTTTTTATCATAATTTTGAGAATAATCGCGTAAAATTTACTGAAAATACATACAATATACATGATAGTATAATATCTATCAATAAATCTGCAAAAAAAACACAATATGTCTTGGTAGAAGATTCAATCATAAATCGTGATATATTTGAAAATATACTTGAAAATAAGATACTTGGACAAATGAACGTTTTTTCGAAAATTTTCAAATCTATTTCTATGAAACCCGATTTATTTTATTTCGACCTATATTCAAATTCTTCAAAATACGACCCGAATCATACGATTTATTTCAAAGATTACAAAATGAATAGTTTAACTGAAAAAACAAATATATCAATGAAAATAGACGAAGAAGCAATTGCGCCATTATCTAATCTACATACGTGGAATATTCATACGAATGATAAATCAAATGATAAATTGATTGGATATTTATCGGCGGATTTTATTGGAAAACCGTTTATATTAAATCATTCAAAACCGGTTTTTGATATTATCGAAAAATATGTTTATGATATTGCGCAATTTCATTTGAATAGAATGAATATAGATTTTAATAATAATGTATCAGTTGAATTTTCATTTTCTTCAACTACGGGTACTATACATACTAAACATGATAAGAAATCCTTAAAAATACCCCTATTGACTACCGTTACCTATTTGAATGGTTCTGGCGGTCCATTATTCATTACAAATATAGATGAAAATGCATATAAATTCAAAAAAATAGATGATAAAACGATGTGTATATGTTTTCCAAAAAATATGAAACATATCGCATTTAATGGCGGTCAATATTACCATCATACAAATATATGCAATAATATAATGTCAAATGAATATGTATTATACGTAAATCTATGGTTAGATTATTGTCCTAATAATACTATATTATATTCTAATACAAGTAGTAATTATAATAACGATACAGAATTGTTAACTTTTACGAATCACAATGGAAATGTTAAAAAATTGTCAATAGACACAAATATAATTTGCAACAATTTTTTTGAAAAAATTTTTTATAAAAAAAATAACGATATATTTTATAATTTGAGTAATATACTATACAAAGAAGACATTGACAATTATGATACATTTGTATTACAGAATGATACATCCGGTTTAGATAATAATAATACACAAAGTATTCATATAAATGAAAAATGGTATCGATATTTTCCTAAAAATAATTTTGTAAAAACCAATGAATATTTTACTGATACAGAAATAATTAACAACAATATATGCGATTGGATAATGAATGAAGTAAACAAATATATTTCTTCACAATTGTCAAAATTGAATGTTATTGATGTAGATAATATTCCAAAAATATTAAAGTATTTAATAAAAAATGTATTCGACAAACTTAGTGAAAATCTTCAAGACAAATTTGAATTGACCAACCAATCAAAATTTGATTTCAATAATATTTTTATTAGTCAATCAAATATTTTACACAATTATATAAATACATCAAATATTGTATGTGTTTATTTATTTCTTGAACCTGCACAATTTTTTATTAGTAAAAATAATCATATGAATCATGAGATGGATGACGATTTTATAGTAATGGAAAAAGGCGATATTTTAATAATTACTCAAAAAACAGAAAAAAAATATATTAAAACAATGAATAATTGTTATATGATATTTTTTACAATCCACATAAATGATGTTTTATAATTTTGAAACAAAAAAATTATTTTTATATGATGATGAAAATTATATAAAAATAATAGAACATAATAATAATATACATGAACTCTTTCATATTTGAAATACCAAATTCTTTACCTGAATCATTATGCGATGATATGATTTATATGTACGAACTAGAAGATAACAAATATGATGGTATAACATTTTCAGGCGTAAACAAAAATATTAAGGATACTACTGATTTAGTAATGCCTAAAAACAATATATTATGGGAAAAGGTTGAAAACATTTTAAATATTCAATTATCTAAAGGATTAACCGAATATATGAAAATATTGAATAAAGAAGAATATTCAAGATATCATGTTTTAGATGAATGTAAATTAACGGTAGATTCTTTCATGTTACAAAAATATAAAAAATGCAAAGGACGGTATATATATCATAATGATTCACGCAATGATTGTGATAAGTATAGGGTCATTACTTTCATATGGTATTTGAATGACGTAACCGATGGCGGTGAAACTGAATTTTTTGGAGGCGAAATAAAAATTAAACCAGAGAAAGGAAAATTAGTATTGTTCCCTGCATCTTGGACATTTCCTCACAGAGGTAAAATGCCAATATCAAATGATAAATATATAATAACGAATTGGTTTTACAAAAAAGGTCTATGATATTACTATCATGTTGCAAAATAATAAATAGTTACAGATGCAGTATCACTATTTCCAATTATAAAATTTGTAGGGCATTGAGCTTCTCCAGGTGTTCCTTTAGTACCAGGATCTCCAGCACTACCTGTTTCACCCTTTGCACCTGTTTTACCATCTGGTCCTTTATCAATGGGTGCTGTACACTGCTGCTTTGGAGAATTCTCGCCAACATCACCAGCATTACCCACACCACCGGTTTTACCTGTGCCACCCGCGACACCCGCGCCACCGGTTTTACCTGCATTTGATGTATAATTCGAATTGCCAAGTTTCAATGATGAATTAGTTGCTGAAGTAACATCAATCGTTTTAGCAGTTCCAACAGTAATAAGTTCAGTTGTAAACATATAGACACCTTGACCACCCTCGCCACCATCACCACCAGCACCACCTTGACCACCAGCACCACCTGGACCACCTTCACCTCCTTGAGCACCTTGTCTTTGTAGCGTTACCTGATCACTCGGACCGTTACATGGTTTGACACTAGCAGGTGAACCTTTCGCCCCTTTAGCACCATCCGGACCTTTATCCCCTGTAGCCCCTTTAGTCCCTTTAGCCCCAGTAGTACCCTTGCTACTAGATATATAAAATTTTACGCCATTACACCAAGTTGGAATTATTTCTTGTGAAGAAGTCGTATGTTTCTTACTCGTGGCCATAATTTGGTTATCTGTTACATCTGTTCCATTAATCTCATACAACAATTTATTTTTAATCGTACTGTAATCATCTGTTCCTTTAGAAAATGGAGGAAACCCCTGATAATTAACGCTTGATATTGTTGAATTTCCAGATGTTACCAAATCTGTAATACTTGTTCCTTTGTATGTAAATTTTGTTGTTGACATTATTATAATATATTACCATGTTTTTTTAATATATTATTTGAAAAAATATTATTGCTAAATAAAAAATTCAGGGTCGTAATTCAATCTCGTGCTACTTTTGTGATATTCTGTTTGTCCACCATGTCCATAATCGCCAATGGCGTCTTCTATCGCCATCATTGGATACATCAATGCCCGATTACCTTGTTTGGTAATTGTCCAATCAGGACTAAATGGTGCTAGGGTTGAATCTGTAATGGTTGCATCCGCATATCCATTTCCATATTTATCAACTAGAGATTGGGCATGTGAACGAGAACACATATATAAATGTGCACCCCAATGTCCATGTTCAGTGGCGGGATAATTATGATATTTATAGGGTCTATTTTCAAAATTGTGTTTTAAACTATATCCGGAGATCCAATCTTCTATTTTGTAATTTGTCATATGTCCAAGTAATAAAAAATCTAAATTCATTGTTTCGAATTCTTCAATTATATTTGGAATATGATTGGCAAATTCTTTGTGTAAATAAATATCGTCTTCGCAGAAGAATCCGTATTTTTTATCGGTTTGTAAGAATAATTTTAACATTTCCACGTGACCATACGTAATTGACCACAAACGTTTTACACCTTCCCCAATAGGTTGATTTATTATCCGTGGGTCAGTAATTTCAACCCCTTCAAATATATTGAGGTTTAGTCCAATCTTAGCAAAACGCTCTTTCATATTTTTATATCTAACCTCGTTTTTGTAACATAAACAATAAAATTCGCATACGTCAATTCCTTGATTCGCCATATATATAAATAAAATCCTTTATTTTTATATTCTTTTTATGTTTTTTACTTTTTACTTTTTACATAAAAACATACGCCCTATACCAATACATTGCTAATGACTTGTTTATTCAGTAGTATCTCTTTGGAAATGTTTTTGTCATCTCCACTACATGCCTCTTTACAAGTATTGCAAGAATAATTATATTCACTTTTTCCCGAGAAAGTATCGTTATTTGTATTCAACGTATAATATGTTTGTGGTCAGTGCCAGTAAATGTGTATTATAGTCATTTTTATCACTCGTATTATAATGACAACATTCACATGAATATTTATATTTACTTTTTCCCGACTTATTATTCTTTTTATCCTTGAAAGTAATCATATGTTTTATTATAATTACATACATTTTTGTATTATCAATGCATTTTGCACATGAATATTTATATTCACTTTTTACCGACAAAGTATCCATTCTGTAATAGATGTATAACAAAAATCGGCGAAAAGTAAACAATTCAAGAAAAAACGGATTATACATCGTTTATCACTTGTTTATTGAGTGGTATTTCCTTGGAAATGTTTTTGATAATCTTTTCAGTGTTCTTCTCATCTCCACTACATGCCTCTTTACATAGTAATACCGAGGTAGTAATATGTTCGTCATTATCCGTTCCTTCCGGAATGTTTTTAGACCAATCGACACATTGTTTCAAATTGGTAGTGCTAATATTTGCAATGGCTTGTTTGGTATCTTTTAGATTTTCATCTCTGTTCCACGTGTCATTGTTATGAACATAAAATGTATTACGCCGTTCGTCGGTGCAATGAAGTGGTCTTTCAGTTACTTCCATGGATTTCAATTCATCAATAAAGAGTTTGGAAATACCGTTTACATAACCGTTTTCATATATTTTGAACATATCTACTTTTGTTTTGAGGACCTCAATAAAATCACTCAAATTTTGTGCGTTTTTACATTTGTCGGTTAGAAACATATTTATATTATAGTTTTGCTTATTATGTGAATTGATAGTATTGTGTGAATTCGTCGTAGTTTGTTGACATTTCACAATATCCGTCAATGTATTATTTTGAGTAATCATTGTATTATTTTGAGTAATCACTAAATTACGCATTTCTTGATTTTCTTTGAGCAACATATTTATGATATGAATATTTTGATTATCATTTTGTTCATCAACCGTTCGTATAGGTTCGACGAGTTTATTATATGTGCATTTTTTTTCATGATACCACAAACTGTTACGTGCATTATATGACTTGCTACATTTTCCACATATAAATTCAGTAATTGGCGTTTTTTTTTGCACTTTATGCTCTTTTTTCAAAAACATAGAACGGATATGTTTTGCAGTTGTTATATGACGGGTCCATCCACTTTTTACAAAGCATTTAAAGTTGCATTTTTCACAAACCCATTTGTTCGGCGTTTTTTTTGGAGTTTTTGTAACTAAATTGTTCAAAATTATAGAACGGTTATGTTTTGCAGTGGAAATATGTCTATTCCAATCACTTGGTTTACTGCATTTATAGTTACATTTTTCACAAACATATGGAAGCGCGTTTTTTGAAAGTTGCATTATTCTAAAGTATTCTATATTATAGAACAAGATTTTAGTACGGAGAATTTTACGCAAAAAACTATGCAGTCATTATTTTTGATTTTTTTTGAATTTCGCTGCATCTAGGTAAGAAACGCATTTTTTGCATTTTTGAAGACCCACTTTCCTATTTCTGACATTTTTCTGACAAAATGAAAATGTCAGAATCGCCGATAAACCTACCATTTATTTTGGGGTTTTTGGAATGGATATAGAAAACATTCTCTTATTTACAAAAAATAATAAAAATACACACCGACATACAGCGGATATATTTCATTTCAATATTTATTTCGTTTTTTTGCATATAAAAGTATAAATTTTGTCAGCGGCGCTTTTGTTCAAAATCATAGAACAGTATTTTTGCAGTTGAAATATTACAAATAAAAATACACTTTTAGCTGCATGTATAGTTGTGTTTTTCGAAAACGTAAATATTTGGCGGTTAAAACGGAGTTTTTTGTTCTAAAATGTTCAAAATCATAGAACACCAAGTTTTAGCAGTGGGTATATAAAATGAAAAAATACATTTATACAGCATTTATCGTTTCATTTTCGCCAACAAAATAGTAGGTGTTTAAAAAGGGCGTTTTTGTTCTAAAAATGTTCTAAAGTATAGAACAACAATTCGCACCGGCCAAATTTACTCCAAAAAAGTATGCAGTCATTCTTTTTGATTTTTGTTGAATTTCGCTGCATCTAGGTAAGAAACGCATTTTTTGCATTTTTGAAGACCCACTTTCCTATTTCTGACATTTTTCTGACAAATGAAAATGTCAGAATCGCCGATAAACCTACCATTTGTTTTGGGGTTTTTGGACCCCCGTATATACAAAAAATTGAATATAAAGATAAATCGCATTATATACCAATACAATACTCGTATATAATGAACAAAATCGTAAACCCAGAGTCCTTCCGCGAAAAAATTCGTAGTAAATTTGCTGTTATTTTGGGCGATTCTACGAGTGCAATTAATTTAGAAAAAGGCGTTTTTAATTATGCCATTAAAGAATCCAATACACGCAAAATTGTTAAAAAATGGGAGAATCCGGCATTCTCTCAATTATATTTGGACCGGTTGCGTAGTATATATATAAATCTCAAAAATGATTATTTAATACAACAAATCAAGCAGAAGGAAATATTACCACAATCGATTGCTTTCATGACGCATCAGGAATTAAATCCGGCACATTGGAAAATACTCATTGACCGTAAAATTAAACGCGATGCATCGAAATATAGTAATAATATTCAAGCGTCTACTGATATGTTCACTTGTAAAAAATGCAAATCAAAACGTTGCACATACTATGAATTACAAACCAGGAGCGCGGATGAACCGGCCACTATTTTCGTAACCTGTTTAGATTGTGGAAAACATTGGAAATCTTAATTGTCATCCATGACTCGAGTCAAATTTACAAAAACATTTATTATTTCCAAATAATAGTCCAATGATGCCGTAATAAAATCACCAAAATAGTCGCGTTGCATAATTTTGTTTGTGTCATAAATGATAAATAATGAAAAGAGTCCTAGTGCAAACATAGCCAACCCTTTCGAAACATGTGAATAATTTCCCATAAAAATAAATACGATACGTGTAATAATAAGCAACAATAATAAAAAAAATAATATAGCACCAAACGCGTTACTCAATTTTATACCGAGAAAAACGAGCAACATACCGAAAATAAACATACTGGAAAATATACCCATGGCACCTGCAATAGCCGTTTGTATAATAGCAGGGTCAACTATATATTTCATGAATGAGAGGAAATATCCTTCCATCGCTGAAAAAATAGTGAATACTAATATTTTTGCCCATATAGGTATATCGGCCATCATAATGAATATTAGAACCAAAGATACTATAAAAAAAGAAACAAAATATAATATGGATATAGATTTTTTTACTTGTTTTCCATCGGCGTCTTTATGTGAATTCTCCATTACAAAATAGGTGATTGCCAATTGCACAATAAGATTGGCAAATACTAGCGTAAGAAAACTTTTTTTTTCTTCTAATAATGCCATGAATTTTCCGGATTTCACATTGCTAAAAAAAGAAAGAGCATTTCCTTTTCCGCCAGATTGATTTTTTCTAAATAATTTATTGTATAGATGGGAAGGAGCCATATATATAATATACTGATATTTTTTTGACAAAATGAAAAGAATACAAATCTAAACGTATTGTTCTTCCGTTAATTCGCTAGTGCAACCCAAGTAATTTTCCTGAGCAGGTTCTTCTACTGATTTTAAGTCAAATATGCTTTTGATTGCATTTGTTTTACTAATTTTTGTTTTTGGTTTTTTGACATATACTTCTTCTTCCTCTTCTTCTTCTTCATCTTCCTCCTCCTCATCTTCCTCCTCCTCATCATCTACGACAAATCCATCCTTGACGTAGCCGTCTTTTGTTCTTGGTAATCCGTCGTCGTCGTCATCATCGTCATCATCATCGTCATCGTCGTCACCCAAATCTTCAAAACCACCATATAATGTTTCATATATTGTGTTCCATCCAGATTCAGTTAAATCCATCACTTTAGAAGGATCCGATTCTAATTTTTTGACAATGACACAATTACCGAAAAACAATGTATTATCAATGGGTGGAGGGAATTCGTATTTATTTTCTTGGTTTGCCTTGCCGGTTGTTTTACCAAATACTGAAATAATGTATTTTTTTGATTCAATTTCTACTGTCCAATTTGTATGGCATTTAAATCCGTCATTGGTCTTAAATCCGGCTTTTTTGTATAATTCGGCTTCATCATAATTTTTAAATTGTAAGGCCTTGACATTTCCTGGTTTTTCGACGATAATAATACTTGGCATTTTTATATGGGTAAATAAAGTAGGGTTATTTTGTTTGTATGTTTATATAATTTTCCAAAAAATTATTTTCAATTTTTTGCTACCGAATATTTCTTACGTTATATTTTTACGTAAGAAATATACATAAACACATATAGACATTTTATATTACACAATTGTCATTTTATGTTATATATAATAAAAACCGCGATAATTTCATTACTTATTATTGCGTTATTACATTATTTTTGGAATTATTTGAAAGACACATATACTACCAAGAAAACAAAAGATTTAGTAAAAACGCAGACCGAAAAATATAAGGCCATATTGGACGAAATGTTAGAAAACCGACGACCGGTGCAAAATAATGTAGATGATTTGTTTTCACAAAAAGAAAGTATGCAGAATGATTTAGACAATTTTTTGCAAGAATGTAATGTATAAATTGGTTAACGGGTTACGGATTTACGATATGAATATCCAAGTTATATATAGTTTGTCTAAATGACTTCGCGTAAGATGTAAATCATAATTGTATGCGCGGTATATTTCTTTCACGTGAAAAAACCTTGCGAAAAATCCTAAAAACATGATGGTGAATAAAGAAAGAAGAAGTCGAGTATTTATCACATTTGATAATAATTTACCAAAGAAAATATAACTCGTCGCATTGAAAAATACGCAATAAATTATTGTATGAAATAATACTGAAAAAAGCATATTTGCACTAATTATTTGAGAAATTGAAAGTTCCGGATTTGTTGTTTGTAAATACAGTTCAGTAAACATGATATATACAATAAATATATATTATATTTCATACGGTGTGTCTTTATTCATATCATTCGTAGCAAACACATTTTGTTATGATTACGAATATCCAGTGATTTCCAAACTAAAAATGGACAAAGTATTTTCTAAACCCATATAAAAACATCGACCTATATATGTATATAATAAACCATGGAACTCACTGCAATACAATGCCAATATGCTATGAAAAGATTTCCACCGTTAGAACTTTCCTATGAAACGATTTCCCATAAGAAAGTTTCCCCCAATTATAATATTACTTTAGCCATACCAGCCGGTAAAAAATTTTTCGCCTGGTTTACTTTTTATAAAAACACGGATGTATGTTACATCATGGAATTGAATCGCGACAAAAAAGTCAGTAAAATGACCAAAATAAATACAATTTTTCAACCGGCACTTTCACTAGGAACCGTTTTATACGGCACCATTTTAGAAAATACGGACCCGGCCGATGAAAAACGTTTCTTCGTCATTGAAGACATCTTTCATTACAAAGGCGTCAACATCGGTTCATTCTTATTTAGTGAAAAATTAGGGTATATACACGATTTTATGAAAAATCAAGTGGTCCAACGTTTTGCCGGACCCACTGGCCTCGTATTTTGTTTACCCATTTTATGGTATAATAAACAAACCGCCGATTTCGAATGTAGTGCCAATATACCCGCCCATTTATCATTAACGCAATTTGGTTATAGTGCCCACCATTTGCAATATCGTTCGTTAAACCATGTTATGCCATATTTAAATGTTTCATTAACCCGTAAAATAAATAACCCGGTCCAAATGGAAAAGAAAGAAGTTGCCGTAAATCCATCAATCTTACAAATTCACCTCGATTTTGCAAAACCGCAATATAAATTTCCGGCGACATTCCACGTGATTGCCGATATACAATTTGATATATATCATTTATTTGCCTATGGAAAAAACAAATCATTAGTTTATTACAATGTAGCGTATATACCGGATTATAAAACAAGTATCTATATGAATAGTTTGTTTCGAAATATACGTGAAAATAAGAATCTGGATTATATCGAAGAAAGTGATGACGAAGAAGATTTTGAAAATGTAGCAGAAGACAAATACGTTGATATAAAAAAGGTTTTATTGATTGAGTGTGAATTTCATCAAAAATTCAAAAAATGGGTTCCTAAACGGGTGATGCCACCCAATTCAATTGTAGTTCATATTGGTAAATTGGCGAATGTGTTCGGGTAAAAATTTTTTACGAGAAAAATGTCTATTATTTATTTCCCCCAAAAAATTGAACTACTTTTATACAAAAATAATTAGAGCACAACCAACCGACCAAACTACTATAAGTAAAATGCTGTTTTCAATTATTCTCGTAATATTACCTTTGGTAACAAATGGATTTATTTTCACAAGTAAAAAAAATGATTTTTCTAAAAAACAAAAGGAATATACTAGAAAATTATTGCAAGAAACTGAAATTCGTATCACCGACCGTATTGTATACAATAAGGATGTTACGTATTCATTCTTTCTAAAATTATGTCCGTCAATTACTGAAGGATTAATCGATTATTATAGTGAATATCATTTATTGAAAAATATTTCCAAGGAAAATTTTGAAAGAAACATCACAGAGGATGTAGCCGAAATATTTATGGAATCAATCTATACCTCAAAAAACTATCCGTCTTATCATGACTACGTTACTTTGAATATTGATATGAATGATATCATTACGTATCATGAACTCCATTGTAATGCAGAAGAATACGCTGTCAATAATACATATATGATGGATATGAAAAAACAAATGGTATATAAAGAAAAAACTAAAAAAATAAAAGAGATTGATATTAATTTTAAACCAACATATGAAATGGTTCATCAAGATTATAATAAAGTATTATGTCCCTTTGTTCAAAAATATATGGAAGCAAAAATACACAATACTAGCGATACGTACCAGATAGAGTATGATATGTATGAAAAATTCGTAGATGATATATACACACCTGGAAATTATGGAAATATATATAATCCAATTGTATCGGTTAGTAAAATAACCTATAACGATGCTAAAACATATTGGGAAAATCACTGCATGAAAAACAATGCAAACAAATATACGACCACTCTATTCTATAGTATAGTGACATTCACTTCAATTGTCGGCGTATTTTGTCTATATGTCATTATATATATGACTATGAACCTTGCCTATTTCTATAAACAAAAACATAGATATGCTGGTAATAAAAACGAATAAAAAGAAAAAGAAAAAAAGAAAAAGAAAAAAAGAAAAAGAAAAAAGGAAAAAAGAATCCATTCTTTTTTCTTGTGTCTGCGCGTAAAATATCTATATTCACTATATAGATGACAGAATTGTCTAATGCGTTTAAAAGTATTTTACCAAATATTGCAGTAACTGGACAAAGCGGTTCAACTGCACAATATGCATCAAAAGGTGGGAAAAAGGCGGCTAAAAAAAGTAGTAAAAAGGCGGCTAAAAAAAGTAGTAAAAAGTCCGCTAAAAAGGGCGCTACCCGTAAATTGTTCTCTTTTTTAGGATTCTAAATCGATATCATCCATTTTAATCAAACATTTTCCTTCAAAAATCGTCCCGGTGCTTCCACAAACTTTAGGCGTTTCGTCGACGACTTTTTGTTTTTTTGGTTCAAAAACACTATGCCAACTAGATGTATTCGTCATATCCGTATATTTACGACTATCGATTTGATTAATACGATAATTACATTTTTTATAAAATTGTCGCCGCTGTTTCCATTGATTTTGAAACAAATCATGAGAATCTACAATATCCACTATAATTGGATTCTCATGTTTTACTCTCAATATACGTCCAACGGATTGAACTATATCCGTTTTTGGCGTCACCATTACCAATGTAGCAAGAGTTTTTATATCTAATGCTTCTGCCGCCATTGCATATGTCGCTAACACAATTGCTTTCGTCTCCGTTTCGTTCAGGTCCGCCTGTTTCATACCGCCCACATAATATCCGGTCGATGCAATTTTACGATATTCAATCGCGTCATGTAAATAGGTCAATAATGAGCGATTATGACATAATATCATGATTTGATTGTCAGGATTCTCGCGTATTAAATCGCCCACCACTTTCACAATAAAATCACTACGAGGACCAAACTCACATAATTTGCTAATCATCGTGCTATATTTTGGCGAACCGCGAAAATCGTAGGCGACTTCATTAAATTCCGCGTCCCCGGATACATATTGGATAGCCCTTACACATACTTCGTCATCGGCCGAACGCGCTTCGCTATATATTTTGTTGCCAATAAACATATACAACACTTTGGTCAGTTGGTCTTTCCGGTCTACTGTCGCGGATATACCCAACATACAGGGGGTGATTGTTTTTAACAAAGTGCGCGAGAATTGTTCACTACCGATACGATGAACTTCGTCCACGATAGTTAGACCAAACGATGAAAATGCATTGGCCGGATATTCTTTGTCATAAATGGTCTGTATCATACCGATGACGATATCTTTGTCGTAAATGTCGAATACGGGTCCTTGGATTTTTCCCACTCTAGCACCGGGCAAGAATTCGGCAATACGCTCTATCCATTGATTCATCAAGAATTCTTTGTGCACAATAATGAGTGTCTTTTTTGCTAATAGAGATATGATTTTGAGACCCATCACGGTCTTACCAAATCCGCACGGAACCTCCAATATTCCGCCACTGCCAATTTGCAGCGAATCTTTACAAATCGGCGTATTTACATATTTGATATATATTCCCACAATTTTGTCCTGGTAATCCCGTAATGGTTTAGCAAATTCGAGAGCAATGTCATCGCCATCGTCGATTTCACATTTCGAAGGTAATCCATATCGTTCAATTCCGTAGAAACGCGGTATATATAGTTTGTTGGTATTTTCACGATATACTGCAAATTCTGTCTCTGGCGCGGCGGCACCGGGGCCGAATATTACGGGTTTTACCAATAATTCTTTGTATAGAAGGGCGATGTCTTCTTCTACCAATACATATTTAGGTATAGTATATCCTTTTTTACCTAAATACGACGATTCACATACCGTTTTTTTATATTCTTCGGTCAAATGAAATGGCGGTTTCACGGGTTCATTCGCCGATTTTGGTTTTTTAGCAATATTATACCATTTACGCCGAAAACTCATTATTCAAATTTGCAATATTTATACTTATATTATTGATGATAAATTTTTATATTGGTTTTCAAGATGTTTTAGGAAAATAGAATCAATTTTCGACAGTTCGAGGGATATATAATCAAAAAGATGACTACAAAAAAATATAATTCTACAATATATAATGAAATTACCAGCATCTTTAAAATCCGTAAGTATTTATGAATATTGTCTATTCATTATTTTTGCAGTGTATATTGTATTTCCAATTGAAACACCATTTCATATTGCCACTTATTTAGATTCCGCTTTAGGAATGGTTATCATGTTTTGTATTACTCTTTATTTATTTTTATATTCAAACCCTGTTTTAGGTATATTGTTCATTTTTGTTTCTTATGAAATATTACGTCGTAGTTCAAGTGCAACTGGACGTGTACCTATCGCGAAATATACTCCATCCCAACCTAAAAAAGATGCGGAATTGAGAGCCATGAATCCTCCTCAAGAAAGGACATTAGAGGAAGACATCGTAGCGGTTCGTGCACCAATTGGCCGCAGTGAGCCAAGTGTATTTAGTGAAAGTTCATTTAAACCAGTTGCCGACAATGTTGTCGGAGCATCATTGATTTAGAATGATGGCTACTGTGTAAAAGTGTAAATTATGTATACATATATCATAATTTACAAAAAGTTCATCTATTATGGAATAGGAGTATCAGTGGTTAACGCGTAATAAAATGGGCCAACCACAAATAAACTATATCCATATCCAAAAATACCCAGCATTGTGTATACGTAATTCATATAACCGGTATTCGGTTTTTTGTCAAATTCATTATTTTTAATTTTTTTACCCATATATTTTTTATTTTTTTTATTTTTCATTTTTTTATTCATAGAAGAACTATGGAGTAAGAAACCAACTGATAATAATATTGATATGGCTAGTCCTATGAGAGTGACTATAGAATAATTATTTTTCCAAAATATATAAGGTATATTTCCCAAAGAATATAATATAGTTTTAAATGCAATATTCAATGTGTTTTTGTCTCCAGACACAGATTTAGAGCTATCAAACTCTGCACCATTTAAATATCCAGGATCACTTTTTGCTCTATTATAAATAAAAACAAAACTCATTGTAAAAAATGTTAATAATATTATACCGACGATAAGTGAATAATAGTCATATACAAATCCTCCTCCAAACAAAGCACCTGCAAAAACTAAATAAAAAATACAAAATAAAATACTTTTATGGAGTTTTCTATCTTCTAATATATCGTGAAATATTTTTTTATATATATGCGGTGATATAAATAATGAAATTAGTGAAACAATTATAAATATAATTATAGAAAATAATATATCAATCGTTTTGTTTTGAGATGTTATAGACCCATTCAAATAATTTACAATGAGTCCATTCGACTCATCTTTACCAGTTTCATCAATTGGAACACATGTTTGAATCGAAGTAGTGATCGAAGCGTTACCTTCTTGAAACCCTTCAACCACGTTAGCAAATCCGTCCGTAATATTTTGCAAGATAAGATATTTTTCATCATAATTTGGAAACAAATCACATGTTTTAAAATTTTCGAAAGAGGTATTTACTTCAACCGCCGTATTCAATACCACTATTTTGTTGGAGCCATTTTCATAATAAAAATATGGATTTTTTTTATTGATTTTATCATTTAAATTAATATCCATACTTATTTTCGACGGATTAATTACATCAGCAGTTGAAATCATTTCGTCGATATCACTCGATTGTATTGAAGCATTTGTTTTTAGAGGAATACATACGTATATTTTTTCATTATTGTTGTTTGTAATTGGTGTATTTTCAATCACAATTTCACCATCAAAAACCAAATCATCTATAAAATGTGTTTTTTTGTATACAAACAGTTTAGAAGATTTATATTTTAGTGTAGGCCCCTGTGAAATGTAAATAATATTTGGATTTACTACATTTGCTGGTGTAGAAAATGTTATATCGACATATCCTCCATTATTCGGCGTTTGACTATATTGATGAAAATAAATTTTAGTATTGTAATAATCAAAGATAAGCTTTTTACTATCCGTTTTTTTTGTTTCATCATTACTAACAAATTTACTCATAATTATATAATATATACTATTATATAATTTTTGCACCTTTACAAATAATACTCTCCTAAATATGAGGGATATATGAAAATGTGCTGTTCTCATATACCGTTGCTAAAAAGGTATCTTTGTATCCTTCCACGTATACTGTATCCCCGTTTTGAATATCATTACATCCATATTCTCCCGTGCAACTTTTACCATTTACGCTAATGGGTAATTTTGTATTCATGTTTCCCGTATTCGAAATGGTATAATATTGCCATTTGTCTCGTCCATTCATCAATTTACGCCCCATAAGTGGTAATATCATATCATTCGAACGAGTTAATATGCCGAGTTGGGTATAATCCATCCCGGTTCCTCTCGTCTCTATATTAATCGGTATACCTCTTACGTCGGCAGAGTCGCGAGGGAAATAATAGCCATCGTTTCTTAAAGGTGGACTGTAAGGGTCGTTCATTGGGTCGTTTCGCGTAGCTACACCTACCAATTGGGTAGGTGGCGGAGAAACGACTACAACGCGCGACGATTCACTTACTTTGGTAGAGGAGGGTGCTCGATACATGTATAATGCGATTAATGCAAATATTAATATTAATAATACAAATGTCATATTTTCAATACAAATCACACCGGGTAAACATTTTTTTGCCATTTCTATATATTTGGATTATACTTAAAACTTAGGAAATTTTGGAATAGGAATTATTTTACACGAATAACATGTTTTATTCACTTCGTCCGGATAAGCGGCTATATGAAATCCTGTAATTGAATATATAGCACAATCAATCTGCCCAACTATATCCCATATCATTTTTTCAATTGCCCCTAGTCCAGTTATAAAAAACATGAAGGCAATCGGTGAATATACAGTTTTGCCTAAAATATCCAATGAATACCATTTCATACATTGTGGTATAGTTAAAATCATTTTAAAACCACATGTAATATAACTGAAAATAGATTTGAATACGTCTCCTAAAAATTTAAAAAACAAACCTATTTTTTTGAAAAAATCCCCTATTTTTTTGAAAAAATTCGTTATTTTTTTAAAAGGGTCTTTTGCCATATGATATCTAATATATAATTATATATTTTAGATATCACAACCTATTGTTTTTATTTTTTAGGTTCGTCCACTTTTGTTTCATCTACTTTTGGTGATAAAGTAAGTTTTTGTAAATATTCATTCATTTTTTTGATATTTGATAATATTTGACTTTGAATATTACTATCTTTACTATCTTTACTATCTTTACTATCTTTACTTGTTTCTTTATCTTCTTCATTGTTTTCCATATTTTCAGCGACGGCGTCGTCATCTTGGTTTTCCATATTTTCTTCTTTTTCTTTTTCTTCTTGATCATCTTCTTCATTTTCCATTCCTTCATACAAATTAGAACCATATTTGATAGTATTGGTCAAAACGGCTGATAATAACAAAATAACAACCATATTTTTGCTAAAAAATGATGTTAAAAACCCGAATAAAATGAAAAAGGTGATAAATACGAATTCACGATTTACTGTAAATACATACAAATTCAATAACGAAAATGCAAATACAATATACAAGAATGTGCGGTTGTGTAAAATCGCGTTCATATTTCCTAGACCAAGTAATTTTTTTGGTACATTTTTACTTAACTTATCGAGAGCTTTGACTATAGCAGACATATAATATATATTTCTATTTTATTTTATTTTGATTTTATAGATTTCTATATACTATCTTATTTATGCTAAATCCGGTTCTAATTCATACGTAGATGGAATGTCTCCCGAATATATATCCAATACTTCTTTCACTACTTCCTCTCTCTGTATGTCGTCACGAGAGAATTCGAAACTGGAAATACTAGAAGAACGTTTTCCCCTAAATTTATTTAAAAAATCGTCTAATCCATTTAATTCATTGATACGGTCAAATTGTTCTAAATCCCCCGTAATGACTAATCGGCTATTTTCGCCTAAACGAGTTAATAACATTTTCATTTGAGAGATGGTTGAATTTTGCATTTCGTCCGCAACAATCCAGCAATTTTTGAATGTGCGACCGCGCATATATCCTAAAGGAGCAATTTCTATTATTTTATCTTCCATCAATGCCACTACCTCTTTTGGTGAAATAAAATTATATAACACATCGTAAATGGGCCTTACCCATGGCGCCATTTTTTCTTCTAAAGTTCCTGGTAAAAACCCTAACTCTTCGTCCACGGATACCGATGGACGCGTGAATATGAGTTTGTCATATGTTCCTAATAAGAAATTTTTCACACCAAATTCGGTGGCAAACAGCGTTTTCCCGGTTCCGGCAGGTCCCGTTGCAACAATTATTTTTTTACTTTTGTTTTTCAAGTGCGTAACATATTCTTCTTGGTGCGGATTTTTCGGTTTGGTAAATTTTAATTCAAATGCCGTCTTTTCGTTTTTAGAAAGATGTTGTATATTCTCATATATTTTTCGTTGATTTTGTATGGATTTTTCGCGTTCTCTCTCAACATCCGAATAAAATTCATTCATTAATTCTTTTTCGGACTGCTTTTTTGCTTTACGACCGCGCCTTCTTTCAACTCCAATTAATTCTTTGGAATCTTCTAAATCCATTTACAATAATCCTTTATTTTATTTTCATATATTTGAACCTAATATAAACAACACTATATAAATGCATTATCGAGCCAATTATACCATGATTGTATAAATAAAATATACCGCGGTAAGGTTCGCACTGTAGTTATTTCATAAAAACGATATTTTTGACGATATATGCAGTCGTTTTTGTATGGTCTTTCGATTTTGTTAAATAAAAATTAAAACGACATAAAAATCTAATGAGTATATTATTTAGGAAGATGGCCGAATCCAATGTTGTGTTTGTTGAACCCATTTTAAAACCTGACGATAGTCGCTACGTAATGTTTCCAATTCAAGATAATGATATTTGGAAAATGTATAAACGCCAGATTGATTGTTTTTGGCGCCCGGAGGAGTGCGATTTATCGAAAGATTTGGGTGACTGGGATAAATTAAGTGTGGACGAAAAACATTTTATTTCAATGGTTCTTGCGTTTTTTGCTGCATCAGACGGGTTAGTTTCAGAAAATTTGGCATCTCGATTCATGGGAGATGTTCAACTATCGGAAGCACGGGCTTTTTACGGTTTCCAGATTGCGATGGAGTCCATCCATTCGGAAACATATTCATTATTGATTGATACCTATATACACGATTCTGCTCAAAAAACAAAATTATTCGAAGCCACGAGTAATTTCCCATGTATTGCTAAAAAGGCGGATTGGGCAAAAAAATGGATTAATGATAACCGTAGTTCATTTGCAGCCCGATTAGTGGCGTTTGCTGCCATTGAAGGTATATTCTTTTCATCAAGTTTCGCATCTATATATTGGATAAAAAAGAGGGGACTTATGCCGGGATTAACCTTTACCAATGAACTTATTTCGAGAGATGAAGCGTTACATACCGAGTTTGCAATTTTATTATATAGTAAATTAGTTCGCAAATTAAGTAAAAAACGTATTTATGAAATTATTCAAGAAGCAGTTGAAATTGAAAAGGAATTTATCACGGAAGCTATACCATGTCGTATGATTGGTATGAATGATAAACTCATGTGTCAATACATTGAATTTGTCGCGGACCGTCTAGTTGTTCAATTAGGATATGATAAAATATACAATTCATCAAATCCTTTTGATTTTATGGAATTAATTAGTATTGAATCCAAAGTGAATTTCTTTGAACGTACCAACGCGGAATATGCATTGGCTAATAAAACAGTCGACGAAACGGTATTTGATTTTAATACCGCCTTCTAAATGCAACTATAAAAAATTTGGTATGTATTTGTAATATAATATCATTCTATGGAAACAGCTAGGTATCGATTTGGAGATTTTGATAAGAACCGATGTGCTATCTAGTAATTTACCATATTCGGTATAATAATAGTTGAACCGGTGATTTTCATCAATAAAACATTCGCAATAATGATAATCAGGGTCTATCGCATATTCATTCGAACCAATCGTAACAAATTTTTCACGTTTACAATACATCAAATGACAATTATTCATACTACACAATATATACAATATACACAATATTTCTATGTATATATTGTATCAAAAATATATGTAAAGATAAAAAATTGAAAGTATAACCAAAAATATAAATATATAAATAAAAACAAAAATATGATACCAACAATCGTAATCATTTATATTCTTTTCATATGGTTTATATCGAGTCAAAAATCAAAGGTAAAAGCATACCATAAATATCATAATAAGCCCGATAAAACATATTTATTATCTTATCCTGGAATTTGCAGTGAACAAAAACATATACAACAAATATGCAGTAAATTTGAAATAGCCAGAAATCATTATAATTATACACCTAAAAAAACGGAACAAATATATGATTATGTGAATCACGATGAACATGGCGATGGTCCTATTGATACTGGCGATGAAGATGATTCGATAGAAGATGATTATAACTATTCGGGATTTACATATTATTCCATTGCACTATTGGTATTTACATCCATTTCAATGTGGTTAATTTATTTGTCTACTGACAAACCTCTGCGCCGATATGATGGAAAAATATTACCTGTGTATACATAAAAATAAAATCCAAAAAACATAAAACATGAAACATAAAACATGAAACATTCATTTTTCTTTTTAGTCAGTGTAATGTGTGTGAATTTTCTAGAAAATAGTAATATCGAGATGTTCATGCTCTTTTTTGTAATCCATATTTGTAACCGTATCCGTGTATATAGACAATGTTCGCGCACTCGCGTCATTTGCATCTACATATTTCGGCATCCAAAAATAAGGAACGATTTTACTACATTCCGGATAATAAATATCGAAAATCATTCTATAATATTTCTCTTCATCCGTAATAGGTGTATTTTCATTATATTGATGATTTACATTTGATATAACACTCAACTGTTTTGTCGAATATTCTTTTAATATTTGATATAATGAACGAGTTGTATCGCTCACCCCGTCACTAAACGCTTCTTTGCGTCTCCATAATATTTCTTCTGGTAATAATGATTCGCCTTGACTATTCAAATAATTTTTGAAATCAAATGCGCTTCTCAACAAATATTTCTCGCAGTTTTTTTGCAAAGCAATATATCGTATTGTTGCCGGAATAGATAAATAGTATTGAGTCCATGCTCTATCCAAAAAAGGGGTTCTTGGTTCTAGACCATGTGATGATATCGATTTATCTGAACGTAATACATCAAATGCATGTATATCCTTCAACAATCGGCGACATTCTTTATCAAATTCAAGGGAATCCGGTGCCATTTTCATATACAAATATCCTCCACACAATTCGTCAGAACCGTCGCCATTGAAAATGACTTTTGCATCACTATGACTAGAAATATATTTACCCAATAAATAATTGCCTATACTGGCTCTCACACTCGTGGTATCATACGATTCGATTGTCCGGATAACTTCTGGAATTGCATTGGTAAAATCTTCTTCGGTTAATAATATTTCCGTATGTTTACTGCCAATATGTTTCGCAACTATGGCCGCGCACCGTAAATCTTCGGAACCGGCTAAACCAATACTATATGTTTCGACTGGCGGCAATCCTCTCTCCAAATGAAAATCGTTGACTAAAGCGGCGACCAAACTACTATCTAGACCGCCCGATAATAAGCAAGCAATCGGTCGTTCAGTAGTTACACACCGTTTTTTTACTGCTGCTACAAAATATTTTTGTATATTTGATATAATGTTGTTTATTGTATTTGAATCGTTTGTTACAAAATCGCAGAAACTGGTGGTATGATATGCTATATTTTTGCAAAATTTCCAATTAGCCGATACTTTATGTTGTAATTTGTATGTCGAATATGTTCCCGGTTCAAATTGTAATATATCATATTTGTTTTTTAATTGGGTTGAATTATAAATTTTGGATAACATTTTCAATTCAGATGCAAAACCGATGATATTTTCATTCGCAACATTTGAATATAGTTGATAGAGTGGGCGAACACCATACGGGTCACGCGCTACATATAATAAGGATTCATCTAAGTGAATATTTTGGTCCAATAAAGAAAAGGCAAAGACACCATCCAATACTTTTAACGTATATTCTATACCGTAGCGTTTATATAAATGGATGATGACTTCACAATCCGAGTCAGTATTCGGCGTAATATTCATCATTGTGTATAATTCCTTGTAATTATAAATTTCTCCATTACATATCAATACTATATTGCCGTCTTTGATTGGTTGATTTGATTCTGCATTTAAACCATTAATAGCTAATCGGTGAAATCCATATGTTACTTTTATACCGATTTTTTCCAATGTAGAAAATTCGGGACCTCTCGATTTACCTTTTTGGAATTCACTATTTACAAACTCATCCGTTAATTGATTTTCATTGTTTAATAGTGTAAATATACCGCACATATTTAGGAAGATATTCGTTATATTTATTACGATGGTTTCTTTATGTTTATTTAATTTATTCTAAACAAACATAAAAAATGATTTTTATAATATTTATAGTATACATTATATTGTACATTATATATAATGAATAAAGACAACTCGAAAAAACAAGGATTATCCAGCCCCATCGCGTATGATGAAACGTTTACCAATTATGAAACGGTAGATAAGAAGAAGGATGAAGAAGAGAAACCAGAAATCACTTCCAAAATTGTTGAACCAACCGGTCATTCAAATTCATTTAAATATTTGACTGTCGTGAATAATGAATATGAAAGCGATAGCGATGATGAAACCGATGAAACAAAAAAGGAGAATGAACCAAAAATGAATGGTGTTACTCAATTCTTCGTCGGGTCTTTATCAGTCGTTGGTTTATTTATACTCTTTAAATTTTTATACAAGAAAAAGTAGGTTATTTACGGGGTTTACGGTTTCGAATTGTTTTTTTTAATTTACTGTATTTTTTGTTTCCTCCACTATGTAAATCCTTTGATGTTTTACATATTTTCCATTCCATTTCTTCCATACATAACGGACACCATGAATCATGATCCGGTGATGTTAGCCACCAAGGAAGTAAACACTTATGATGAAAACTATGTAATTTTTTACACATAATACATTCGGTTAATGGTTCTGTTTTTATTTTTTTATAGCATATACTACATTTAGCTTCTGTTATTTCACTTTTCATTTGTGCTATTTCGTCGGCAGAATAAAAATCTCCACACCTTTCTTCTATAGTATTACCTATTTTATAATCATCATGATGTTGTCTATAATGATTTTGTTCATCGATACTCCATACCCATCCATGCTTACAATATCTCTTCGATGGTCTTCTTTTTAGAGTATTGCTATATCCTCTGGTGAGTGGTCTACTACTACTTTTTACAGATTTACCTGTACTTTTTACAGATTTACCTGGTCTTTTACTACTTTTTACAGATTTACCTGGTCTTTTACTACTTTTTACAGATTTACCTGAACCTTTATACTTTTTCATATATATATTACGAATATATTGATAAAGAGCGATTCTTCTGGTTTCGTTTTGTTTTTCGTTTATCCTTCTTCCCTTTACCTTTACCTTTTTTAAACGATTTCTTTCTTGAATACGAGTTCGACCATGAATTACCCATGGAATTATATCCACCTGATTGTTTGCAGTCAGTTTTACTAGACATTACTCTATATATTGAATAAAGATATTATATTGTATATACACTATAATACCTTACTTATACCCATACTTAAAGTTTGAAACGTTTATACACTTCTAATGCGACTAAACCTCCAAATATTTGGGATAAACAGTATGGAATTACATCAACACTTGGTAATTTACCGGCAGCTGCCATGGCAATGGTGACTGCAGGGTTGATGTGTCCTCCAGAAATTTTGGAAGTTAATAAAATGGTGACGGCTAAAGCGGCACCAATGGCTAAAGGATTACCGGTGGCCAAAATAACGTAGATAAAGAAAAGGGTTCCTAAAAATTCAACTAAATAGTTATACATTTATATATTGTATAAATATTTTTGTTTACAAAAATGGCTAAATATTTTTGTTTATGGATTTTGGCAGGCCATGTCCAAATAAAATCATGTATATCAATATTACAGCTGCAATCAATATACTTCTGTTTTCAGCTACCGCCGAATTCTGTCCTAACGCAAATACCATAAAAAAGTATAATAGTAGTCCAATGATAAGTGAGTGTAATAACATAGAGAGTCCTCGTTCCATGAGTATATAAGAGACGTATATTTTTATTCTTGTTTTTGATTTTGCTAAAATACGGGAGAATTTCTAACTTTGGCCGGAACAACTGCTCCTCCACTACGCATTCTACGGATAGCTTGGCGCTCTGTATTATTGTCACTTGTCGTAGTAAATGATGTCGATACCCCGGCAGAATTTAATGAACCATTGGCAATTTGGTCGACGCGGCGATTCGCTGCGACTTGAGATGCATCGCGATTACCAAACCACTTTTTCTTCAATTTTTCTGAAGTCGTCATAGTCGTCGTTGAATATGATTCCATATAATTGTGACGATTTATGGCAAAAGTGCTAGTCCCGTCACTGGTAATATCTTTTTGAGGCATTGCTCTTTTACTCGATAATGTTCCATTGTTTAAAATACTATTATTATATAAAATACCTGAAAAACGTTGCATTGTATATAATGTCTCGATATATTTATTTTATTAACGTCTAATCGCCATTAATGCTACATACTCCGAATTTGTCGACCCACCGTTTGATTTGTCGTTATAGTTACGATTCAATGCCTGTAATTTTTTGAATTTAATATAATCAGATGAATCAGGAACGAATTTGACATTTCCAGAGGTGATTGGCACGCCGGTAGTATCACATGATTGTATGTGATTGCGGAGAGCTCTTTTAGTAACGATTCTTGAACCATGCACTTGGCTAGGTCCGTCACACGCGACGTGATATCTTGCTAAAAAATCGCCTAAACCATTTACTGCACGGAAAGGGGTAATGGCTCTATTTTGTCCGTTCACTTGACCCGTTGCATATTGAGTATTCCATCCATCACGTAAGACACGGCGATACATTACATTTTCACTCGATTTGTAATTATTGATTGTTTGCACTGGCGAAATACCTTGATATCCGCCGCCTAAATTAGTTCCAGTATAATTGACCATTATTTGTATACCATACTATTAGAAATATATTTTCGGGGCAATATATATATTATATTTTCCGTATGAGTAATTCAATGAGTAGTTCAGACGATGAATTTGACAGTGACATGGACGATGATTCGATGGTAGAAGAAAGTCCTATATCACTCGCAAATTTAGAAAATATAAACGATATTGAAACTTTAGAAAAATTAACGAGCGAAAAGATAAATACTATATTTGACCCAGATTGTGTTCGAAAACGGTCTAATTGGAGCAAATCATCAAATACATACAAATTTGATACTGAGCAATTTAATCCTAAAATATTGCTGGAAGACATTCCTTCCCATTCTCCTAAATTAGACGCCCTTCTCTCAAAAATAGAGAAATTAGACGCGAATGATATGCAACAACACGGTAAACTCTTTAAGCATTTTATATTTTCCGACTTGAAATCGGGTAGTTTTGGGTCGAAACTTGTGGCGGGGGCGTTAATTGCTAAAGGTTTTACTTTAGGATATACCGCAAAAAATAAATCTATATCAAGCTCTTCATTGAAACCGGTCATTATACCTCCTGCTCCCGCAAATAGTATGGCTTCAATGCCTGCGGTTCCTCCAAACAGTATGGCTTCAATCGAATCATTGCCTCCGGCTCCCGAAAATAGTGTAGAATCATTGCCTCCGGCTCCCGCAAATAGTGTAGAATCATTGCCTCCGGCACCTCCAAATAGTGTAGAATCAATGCCACCGGCTCCCGCAAATAGTGTAGAATCATTGCCTCCGGCTCCCGAAAATAGTATGGCTTCAATCGAATCATTGCCGTCGCTAGAAGAATCTATGGAAGAGGAAGAGGATACCGTAAATGAGAGCACTGGCGGTGCAAAATCAAAAACATACGGTAAAATTGAATTACTTACGGACGCAGAATTGGCTAAAACCCCCAACAAAAATTTCTATCTCTTATGTTCCGTATCTGTATATGAGCAAAATATTACCGTGAAACAAAAGAAAGCCATTCTCCAAAAAATGAATCAACGCCCCGAAAACGTAAATGGGGAGCTAGCACGTATTATCGTTATGGATAGCGGTTTTAAGGAAGGCATTGATTTATTCGATATTAAATATGTCCATATATTTGAACCACAAGTGACTACCGCCGACCAAAAACAAGTGATTGGTAGAGCCACTAGAACATGTGGTCAAAAAGGTCTCGATTTCCATCCCATGAGAGGATGGCCTCTACATGTTTATATATATGATATCGATATTCCACAAAATTTGAGAGAATATATGTTAAATGCACCCAGCGCTTTCAACCTCTATATGAAGGCATTGAATTTGGATGTTCGTCTAATCGAATTTACCCACGATTTAGAGAGATTATCTATATATGGTTCGGTCGATTATGAACTTAATAAAAATATACATGATTTCTCTGTATCGGGGAATAGTAGTGAAGTTGAAATTGGCGGTGCAGCAAAAAGTAGCTCGAGAAGATTAATTGTGCGAAATGATTTACCTATACTACATTTACCCCGTGAATTGTCACAGCTCTCCTTTAACCAAGATACGAATTCTCATCCAACATTTCAAGAAATGAGAGAATATATAAAGACCAATTTTAGCCAATTCACCTGGGAGAAAGCAAAAATGGAAAATTTATGCGGAAAAGGCGGAGCATCACATGCTCTTCGATATACCCCGACCCAAGATTTTATTCGCCACTATTTTACCCCGACCGCCCCGGTCAAAGGCATGTTGCTGCAACACAGCGTAGGAACCGGCAAAACGTGCAGCGCAATTGCAGCGGCCACGACAACTTTTGAAAAACAAGGATATACAATATTATGGGTCACTCGAACCACCTTGAAAAATGATATTTGGAAAAATATGTTTGACCAAGTATGCAACGAACAAATTCGCGAAGAATTAGAAAAAGGTTTGATAATGCCCACCGAACAAAACAAACGGATGCGCCTGCTCTCCCAATCCTGGAGTATTCGTCCCATGTCCTATAAACAATTCAGTAATTTAGTATCAAAACAGAATAATTTCTATAAAGCTCTCGTCAAAAAGAATGGCGAAGCGGACCCTCTACGTAAAACACTGTTGATTATTGATGAAGCACATAAATTATACGGAGGAGGTGATTTGTCCACGATTGAACGACCCGACATGAATGCTCTCAAAAGGTCAATTGAACATTCATATCAATTATCCGGTATAAATTCGGTTCGACTCTTATTAATGACCGCTACCCCCATAACCGAAAACCCGATGGAATTAATCAAATTACTTAATTTATGCAAACCATCCCAAGACCAAATGCCGGAACTTTTCGACGATTTTTCCAAGGAATATTTAGATGATTATGGGAGATTTACTAGGGCGGGCGAGGCCAACTATTTAGACAAAATTGCCGGACATATTAGTTTTTTAAATCGAGAAAAAGACGCGAGACAATTCTCTCAGCCCATTGTCAAATTTGTTACTCCCTCTCTAATTACCGATTTAAGTATGGCAAAAAGATACGATAAAAAATACGTGCGTCAATACTTGAATAGTGATGTCAATAAACTAAAAGGGGATATTGTCGAAAAAACCAACACGATAGACAAAGAATTACAAGATTTAGACGCGAGTCGGTTCGAAGCATTACATGATGTATGTAATTCGTATGAAGGCAAAATGCAGAAAGAGTGTAAAAAAGTCGTCCGTGCAAATATCCGGGATTTATTGAAAGAAGCCAAGGCCGAAGTCCAAGAGGTGCGCGATTCAATTAAATCAATCCGGGAGGAAATCAAAAATAAAAACCTCTTTAAAACCGAATCTTTAGCAAAAATTAAAGAGAATTTAGAGAATAATCCGGAAGAATACAAAAGATTCAAAGATACCATGTATTATCAGTTAAAAGAAAAATGCGGCAAGGTAGTGAAAACCGCCGATGATTTGAAAGAAGCCATCAAAGAACATCCCATTATAGTTGAATTGAATGAACAATTGAGAGAACAAGACATGAAAATAGAAGAATTAAAGGAAAAATTGAAAAACGATTTGATTCTCTATAAAAAACGAATTCAACAGATTAAAGAAATTATGAAAATGGAATTGACTCAATTAGAGAAGAATGTATTACGAATTGTATTGAGAGATGAGCGAAAAACGCAACGAAAAAACAATCGTTTAGCCGAGAAAGAAATGACAGAGAGAATGAACGAATTTAATAAAACGAAACGAAATATTGAAAAAAAAAAACGAAAAAAAAAGGAAAAAAAACAAAAGACGAAAAAAGAAAAAAAGAAAAAAAAAAAAAAAAAGGAAAGAGAAAAAAAAA
>Ga0114975_10000099_pt1 | contig 58780 bp, 52 predicted proteins | sample S_130626_EF_Meta_FD_87031 | JGI IMG/M metagenome (GOLD analysis project Ga0114975, IMG submission 87031) | Freshwater microbial communities from Lake Simoncouche, Canada to study carbon cycling - S_130626_EF_MetaG | ecosystem: Environmental > Aquatic > Freshwater > Lake | place: Lake...
ACTGCATCATTTGCGATAATAAACCGAATCAAACCACACGAAAACTCGTCATATGTACGTTTTGCTCTTTTGAAGCATGTAGAACCTGCTGTGAAACCTATATGCTCAATGAATCTGTACCTAAATGTATGAATACTTCTTGTGGTCGTGAATGGAGTCGTCAGTTCATTCGTAATAATTTCACGAATCAGTTTATCAATACGAAACTCAAAAACCGTCGAGAACAATTATTATTTGAACAAGAAAAAGCTTTATTACCTGCGACTCAACCCATCGTCGAAAATATGATAAAACAGGATGAAATTCGTGACAGGATTCGATTACTTGATAATGAAATTAATCAAATTTATGTTCGTCGTAGAGAACTAGAAGCCGATATACGTAATCTAGATAGAAATCGTAATGCTCCTACTCAACGTGCGGAATTTGTTCGCGCCTGTCCCGATTCTGATTGTCGTGGCTTTCTTAGTAGTCAATGGAAATGCGGTATTTGTCAAAAGTGGGCCTGTCCCGACTGCCACGAAATAAAAGGCCTTACCCGTGATGTCGAACATACCTGTAACCCAGATAATGTAGCTACTGCTCGTCTTCTAGCCAATGACACCAAGCCTTGCCCCAATTGCCGTACGGGGATTTTTAAAATAGACGGATGTTTCGGCGAAAATGTTCCTATCTTATTATGGAATGGAAGCACAAAGTATTCACAAGATATTGTAGTTGGCGATGAATTAATAGGTGACGACGGTACCAAAAGAATTGTTGAACATTTAGTTTCAGGTGAAGATGAATTATATGAAATATGTCAAAATAATGCTGATAATTATATTGTAAATAGCCAACACACTTTGGTATTAAAATATAGTACAGTCGATATTAATATGCAACACGAGTCTTCATCGGAATCTAGTGATAAAGATATTTTCGAAATCGTTATACAAGATTATATAAATATTCCTGAAACTTCTAAACAAAATCTATTTGGTTATAAATTTATAAATACTTTTCATATTCATACAAATATCACTGTAAACAGTATTGGAAGGGGTAAATATTATGGTTGGTCAGTAAATGAAAACAAACGATTTTTATTAAGTGATTTTACAGTCGTACGAAATTGCGATCAGATGTGGTGTACTCAGTGTCATACCGCCTTCAATTGGCGTACAGGTAGAATCGAACAAGTAGTACATAATCCACATTATTTCGAATGGTTACGTAGAAATGGTAGTGAAGTACCTCGTAACCCTGGTGATATTCCTTGTGGCGGTCACCACCATTTAACCCATCGTACATATGAAGATATTCGCACTACACTCCTTAGTAAATTCAATAACCATTGGTTATCTAAACCCAGCATTGATATCACTGGTTCCATCATCCGAAATATCATACATATTCGATTCGTTGATTTAGACCCAAACCAAAATCAACAACGCAATTATGTCGAAAAAAATCAACAACTTCGTATTGACTATCTACGTAAAGTGATTGATGAAAATGTTTTCAAAACCAAATTACAACAATGCGAAAAAAATAATCTTAAAAAAATAGAAATCAATAATATCTACACCCTACTCATCAATACTGTTAGCGACATCATACTTCGTTTCAGGGAAGATTTACATTTAAATGATACATTAGACACCTCCATTTTATATGAAATTGACCCTATCGTAGAATATGCAAATGAATGCTTTGCTGAAATAAGTAAAACTTATAACTCTACCACTATTAAATATTCAAATATTCTTAATAGAATTCGCAATCGAAAATAAAAAAATTATAGACACATTTTTTATTTATATAATTCACTGGTCATTCCAGTCATTATTTGCTTGATTGTATAACTTTTTATATACTTATTATTGAATTTGTACAAAACCCCTGGAAATGACGTTATTACGAATATTTGGTATAATAACATCGCAAATATATTACATATTTTTTGTATTGGAGATAATTTAACACTTTTTATATATTCTGCCTTTGCTTCTTCTATTTCATATTCGTTTTTTATATATGTATTTCTTGCTATAAATGAATAATCTTCTGGTGTTTTTCCGTAGTCGTGCTGAATATACGGATTTGCTCCATTCTTCAATAATAATAATATGATTTTTATATTTCCACGATTATAGGCATAATGTAACGCGGTATTACCCCAACGACCTTTTTCATTTATAAAAACTTTTTCTTCATTTATTAAATTTTCAACTTTATTATAATCAAGCTCACGCACAGCACAAATTAATTCGGTATCACCTTCTTTGGAAGACATTCTAATAGAACCTATATTGTTTTGTTTTTATATATTTATCATAAATTCAATTTTTCTACGCTTGGAAAATTGATTCTCTTATTATCTTTTGCCCATTGTTATATCTAGCTCTCATCCAATCGAAAATAAAATGGTTAAAATCTGTTCTACCGATTACCCCTATGAAAACGAAGCAACCTATAAAGAACATTTCGATGTTTTTCCATACGAACTCAGTCCTTTTCAAAAACACGCCATTGAAGCGATCGTAGAAGGTAATAATGCGTTAATCACTGCACATACCGGCTCTGGTAAAACCCTTCCGGCGGAATTTGCCATTCAATATTTTGTAAATAAAGGTAAAAAATTATTCTATTGTTCTCCTATCAAAGCCCTTTCCAATCAAAAATATTATGAATTCACCAATAAATATCCTTATATCAAATTCGGCCTAAGAACCGGTGATATCGCCTGTAATTCCGATGCCGATGTCGTCATTTGTACTACCGAAATATTAATGAACTTCCTCTTCAGCTATGATAAAAATGATAGCGCAAAAAAACAGGCAAATCTAGATTTTAATATCAATATAGAGAATGAATTAGCGTGTGTCATTATTGATGAAATACATTATATTAATGACTTGGAACGTGGTAAAAATTATGAAAAAACATTAATGATGCTACCTCCTAATATTCAATTGGTTATGTTATCGGCTACTATTGATAATCCAGAGGGATTTGCAAAATGGATTGAGAGCGGACGATTTGGCAAAGAAACATCTGGTTCTGACTGTAAAGATTCCAGTGACTGTAAAGAAACTAGTGACTGTAAAGATTCTTCAGAAAATAAAATAGTCTATCTAGCCTCCTCCACTCATCGTGTCGTTCCTCTCACTCATTATGCTTACTTAACCACAACCGAAGCTTCTTTCAAAGGCCTTAAAGATAAAGAACTCGAAAAATTCATTCGTGATAATACTAACACGTTTTTAGAACTCAATAGTGCAAATAATAAATTCAATGAAACCAATGTTCAAACCGTTTCAAAAGTGATTAAATTCTTCGAAATGAAACAAACCTTTATGAAACGCTCACACGTTTTAAATAATTGTCTTCTACACCTACGTGATAAAGATATGTTACCCGCTATCGCTTTCGTATTCTCTAGAAAAAACGTCGAATTATACGCCAAAGAAATCACCACCAACTTATTAGAATTCGATAGTAAAGTACCTTATACCATCCGCCGTGAATGCGAACAAATCATTCGTAAATTACCTAATTTCCAAGAGTACCTCGAATTACCCGAATATAACTCTCTCGTATCATTACTTGAAAAAGGTATAGGTATTCATCACTCTGGTATGCAATCCATCTTAAGAGAAATCGTTGAACTGATGATTTCCAAAAAATATATTAAACTCTTATTTGCTACCGAAAGTTTCTCTATCGGTCTCGACTGCCCTATTCGTACCGCTATCTTTACCAGCCTTACCAAATTCGATGGTAATAATTCGAGATATTTATATGCACACGAATATACACAAATGGCAGGTAGAGCTGGTCGTCGTTCCATTGATACCATCGGTAATGTCATTCATCTCAATAATCTATTCCAACTTCCCACTTTATCCGAATATAAACAAATCCTTTCAGGGAAACCACAACAACTGGTTTCGAAATTCCACATCTCGTATCCAGTCATTCTCAATCTCATTAAAAATGGGAAAACGACCGATTTTCACCATTTTTCCGAAAAATCTATGGTACAAAACGAATTGACTCAGCATATGAATCAAAAACGTATCGATGTTGATACCATATCCGAAAAACTCAATAATAAACGGACATTTATACAAACTATAAAAACACCATATGATACCTGTATTCAATATAAAAAATTAGAAGATACCATTAAAACACTCACCAATAAAAAACGTAAAGATGCCGACCGTGATATGAAATCTATACAAGACCAATATCGAAGCCTGGCAGATGATATGAAAAAAGTAAGAGAATTTCTGGCATTAGAAGAAGACTATTTGGCTCAATGCGATAATCTGAAATATATGCAATCTTATATCGAATCGAAAACCAAACATATTACCGATATTTTACTCGACGAAGGGTATATTTCCAGAATCGATGATACCAACCATTATTCTTTTACTGATTTGGGTACCATTGCATCGGGTATCGCCGAAATACATCCGCTCATCATAGCCAAACTTATGGTTGATAATAATTATTTTATAGAGTTTTCTATAAAGCAATTGGTGGGTTTATTCTCTTGTTTCACTGATATTAAAATTCCAGATGATGAAAAATTCACGGTTCCTCACTCTGAAGATACTTTCCTACAAAGTAAAATAAAAGAACTTCAGAATATGTATCTTTACTATCAAAATAAAGAACACGAAGTCGGAATCAATACGGGCATTCACTATGAAGACTCGCTCATTTTCGATATGATTGATTTCGCTATGAAATGGTGTGATTGCTCCAATGAACATGAATGTAAATATTTTATTCAAAATGATATTGCCGAAAAATCCATTTCAGTCGGGGATTTTAATAAAGGTATGTTGAAAATTGTTACGATTGCTAGAGAACTCGCCAATGTATGTGAGCAAATCGGACAAATCGATCTTTTACATAAATTATCTCAAATAGAAAATCTAGTATTAAAATATATTACCACTTCACAAAGTCTTTATGTCTAATACAGTTTGATTAGTTTTGTGTAATATATCCATAATCCTAATCCAATTAAAGATTTCGCAGTACAATCTAATATATTCATTGTTATATTCTTATACTCTTCATTAAACATATATGCGATTCCATACACACCCCAAACCGATAAATACATTCCATATAATAAATAATTATCAAACACGTACTTTGGTTTCACAAATTTTATAAATATAATTCCAAACATACCGATAAATGCTATAAAACCTATTATCATTGCTGTAAATCTCTCCATTTTTTTACTTTCACCTAAATATCCCACATACAACATAAAATAATTCAATACAATAACAGATAACATTGTAGTAATATCTATACGTGTCTTGGTATTCATACCTAACACAATAGATAATGTTAATAACATCATCGGTGTGGTTATCGCCCAATCTATGTATCTGGTTTGGGTAATATCCGCCCAATCTATCACTTTATCTACCTTTCCATACTCTTCTATTTTTCCTACGAATATAGAATAAAAATATCCAGCGACCACCGAAATACAAGTCTCTAAATTGAGAACATGACGAACCTCGGGAATAGGTGTTCGAATAGCTTCTATAAAGGTAATGGTTGCAGTAGTCATCAATAATACATAAGTAATCATAAACGAAAACTTCACATAATATTGTACAGGATTCTCTTTTTTTTCTTTTTTATCTTTCGGCGAATCTTGAATAAATGGTTCGTTTTTACCTAACATCATATATAAATCTATTATACTTTTTCTGGTTCGAGAAAATTGATTATTCTCATTCTATTTCTAACTCAACTAACTAATATGCCTTTATAATTTTATTATTTAAAAATGTTAGACGATATCGAGTATATCGACTATATCGACGACGACCAAGATGACTTCGATTCAAGTGATATTGAATATGATTCTGATGACGATTACCTATATGAAGAATACTATTCCGAAACCGTTGATATACCCAAACAACATAATCATTATTATATCGGTATCTGTAAGCTTATTCGCCCTGAACACTATTTCTTATTATTAAATACCGTTTCATCCAAAATATTCTTCAAACACCCTTTCCAATCCATCCTTACCTACCTCTCCGAATTCAGTATTATCTATGTAAATCAACCCAAAATCGATATTATGCAATTACAGATCTTACCTGACGATACCTATACGATTATCAAAAAAACATTTTGGCTACGTTTAATTCAACGCCATTGGAGAAATATTTTATTAAAACGACAAAATATTTATAAACAACGATGCCGTATTTCCTCGTTATATTATTCTCAGTTACACGGTAGATATCCATATGGTTTGAATACAATGCCAGGATTATATGGTATGCTATCATGTTATGCAGACAAAGTCAATAAATATAAAAACTGATTAATATCCGCTAATAATTGGTCTCGCAAACTTAATAAATCACTATCACGCTTACTATCAAAATGCATATTGAATTCAGTTAAAAATGTACGATACTCATATATACGTGTTTTAAAATCTTTTATATTATTGGGGTCGATTAGTTCGATTCTTTTTTCCATCATCTTGATCCTTTGACCGTCTTTTCCTAACAATACTTCCACAAATTCATCAATATGTTCATTCAACTTCGAATACAGTTCATCTGTTGCTTTATGTTGGGCATACGAATGCGTTTTCCAATGATATAACTTCACCATATTCAATATTTCTAAAAATATTTTTACCATATGTGATTTATCTTTATTATTGGGCATTGGCTTCATTTTTCTAGTTCCTCCCACTTTCGTTCCTCCCACTTTCTTACAATGCTTTCTTGATTTTTTTTCTTGTTTTCCATTTTTACGATTCATAAAATAAAATTATTATATATAACTTAAAGATAATTTATTATATTTACTAAATGAAAATGCTATTCATCAGTTTAATCTATATTTCACAACTTTTATTTACTAATGTGGAATCACTATCTTTATCTATCACCAAAATGTTTTCCGATAAAAACTCTCTTCCTTCCTCCAAACTCATTGAATTCCCCAAACTAAATTATAAAGAACTCACTGAACAAACCAAATATGATTTACAATGGTATGTCGTGGGCACTTCCAAAGATTTTGTTCGTAATAAACCTTATAAAGTTCAAGTTTGGAACCGTAATTATGTATTATGGAAAAACGATGATAATAAATATATCGCTCTCGATGATGCTTGTCCTCATAAAGGTGCCGCATTATCTTCAGGTAAAGTATGTAATGACCACGTAGTTTGCCCCTACCACGGCTATGAATTCAATGAAAACGGTACTCTTACCAAAGTTCCAGGAATTTGCTTTCAACCTTCACCTATTTATGATGTTACCAAATATGACACCATTGAAAAAAATGGTTGGGTTTATTTGAACACTCACTATTTTAATCTTTCGGAGAATATTACCGTTCAAAGACCACCCGAATATAATAATATTTATATAGAACCTGAAGTCGCTCAAAATTGTTCCGTCGTTCATCTCGATATGAAATATAACTGTTATTCACGTATTCTCAGTGAAAATTCTCTCGATATTATGCATATCGCCTTTGTTCATTCTTTTGGAAATATTAAACGTCCAAATCCTATCAAAGAAGACCCTCCCAAATTAGTTGGTCACAATCATTATAAAAGTACCTACTTCTACGAAGCAGGTGAAGAATCCATCGCTAGAAAAGTATTCGGCGTTACCAATCTTACGATCGAAAATGAATTTATTTTACCACATACCACAGTTGCACGTGTTATTTTCGGCGATTATGTAAGTACCGTCATCACCTTCGCTTTACCTATCGGTGATAAAAAAAGTAAATTATTCGTAAAAACGTATCGTAATTTTTGGGAAAATCAGTTCGGTGATGCCGTTACTAAAAACACTATGTTGAAAACTATGTTACAAGACAAAGCTGTCGTTGAATCAATTGAATTTAGTAATATGGAAGGAAAATTCAATATGAAATTCGATAAATTACAAAATACATATAAGAGTTTTTATAAACGCTTTATTCATTCTTTTACCGATGATTCCAACGATTTATTATAATTTTTTCTATAATTATTGTATAATGAACAAAACAACTAACAAATCACCATCGCCTCTCATTCGAACTCCTTCACCTCATTCAAGAAGTGCGTCGCGTAGTAATTCTCTTACTAAATTAGCAGATGATTATTTCAACGCATTTGGAGACCCCGATGCATTACCAAAAAGTATCAAAAAGATTTCACAACATCCTAGTAAAAAAGGAGGAAAACGAACTACTCTACATAATCAAAATACAAAACATCGAAAAACTCTTCGTCGCAATAAAACAAAAAAATATAGAAAATAATTCATGGTACTTTTTACACCACAATTCTTATTTGATTTATTAGTACCGTTATTTTGAAGTCAATCCGCGGTTTGTGCGGATTTTATAAGGTCTCTTTTTGTAAATTTATGGTTCGGTTCGGTCGTTGTCTATGTAATAAATAACTTTCGATACACGTCGGTAACATTTCTAGAATATTTGCTAATTTATGTTTCGATTTACTTATTTCATTGAGTATTTCTAATGTTTTGATATCTTCTTTATGTTTTTGTATAATAGTCAATGCTTCCGAATTTCGCCACATATTTGCATAATCTTCTATTGTATCACCCATATCGTTCACTGCATATACATCTGCTCCATTATATAATAATATATTGATTATATTACTATTTCTTAGCCCCATTGCATAATGTAATGCGGTAACCCCTACGCTATTTTTAGTATTTACATCGGCTCCTTTTTGTAATAAATAATTGATAATTTCATCTGAATTTGATTTAGTATAATTACTTACAGCATACATAAAGATACTAATATTCGAACTATCCGTTTGATTGATTTGGTAGGGGTCATTTTCTAGTATGTTTTTTATATTTTCGATATCGTTATTTAGTATGTATTCTAATAACGATATTGTCATTTCTTATTTAGGGTTTATTTACATATCTCAAATTTCAATTTTATATAGGTATAATATATAAATAATTAGATCTATGCTAACTAAATCTATGCTAACTAAAGAAAATTTGAGTAAAACAAATAATGCTAGTAATACAAATATCAAGGCGTCACCAACTGCTTCAGTAACAACATCTAACAGTAATCGTAGTTCAGTTTCAGCTACAAGCAACCCAACATATAAGATAGATTTACCGCGGTTCAATGACGGTTCATACAAAAACAACTTTGTTAAGTACGATAAAGGTTTTTTTAGCAAAACGAAAATAATTCCACCCTCTTGCGAATCTATACAAAACAATAATAGCATAATCAATAATATATTAAACTATATAGGTAATGAAATGATAAATAATAACAAATATTCTGGATTTATTCGCGATACCAAGGCCAACCAAATTAAATATATTATTTATGCAAAAGATGATTTATTGAATTCTAAACATATAGATGGTTTTTTTATCGGCACGTGTAGTTACACTACTAATAATGATGATTTATACAAAACTAGAAATGCAACTAAATATAGTAGCAAATTCCAAGATTTTTTGAAAAATAATAGCGAGGTAAATATTACTTTCACCGACCTTTGGAATAATAATATAAAAATTACAACTACTATGAGTCTAAATATCAACGATAAAGAAGACCAAGGAGAATATACCATAGCGACGAACAAAATGCATAAACCAATTCAAAATGGTCGTTTTATAAGTAATTACAACTATGATAAAACTGAAAAATGGTTACTATACGCCTTGACAGATGACTGTAAAAATGCTATTGAAAATCCGATGAAAGGTGGTCGTAGTAAATCCCTACGTAAATCAAAAAAATACTCTAGAAAAAACATTCGTACTCATAAATCTCGTAAAAATCGTAATTAGAATAACCAACCCATTATACATAGATAGAACTTGTGTAAAATTGAACAACTATAATAATAAATATAAATTTATTATTATCAAATATGACCGAACATACTCTAGAAAATACATTTACACCCAACCCTGCACCAGATTCTTGTGATGAATTCAGCGAATTAATCTTTACACGCTATTTATACCCCAAAGAACAAGTTTGTCACTCCTTATTACTAGCTCTTCTCGAACATAATGTAAGAGAAGCTTTATTCTGGGGGTATGAACTCTATTATTCAGGATTTACATACGACACTGTGCAATACGTTGTCAATATTCACGAAAAATTATATTTATCCACCAATACCAACAAATTCAATAATTATATTCTCGGCTTATTTGCCGAATATGAAAACGATAATGATAAACATTGGATTCTCGGTGTAATGATTTGGAATATGGCCATTCGTAATTATAATCTCACTCAATTCATGGAACAATATTTCTCTATCAAATGCGATAACCCTATTTCCAGTGAAATTGTTCCTGGTAAATATTTAATCACTATGATTGATACCAAACCTTATGAAAATATTATTCACGAACAACATAAATCCCGTTTTATCCTACAAAACCATTGTAAATATAAAATTCGTAATGAAGTCAAAGAATTATTCAAAACCACTCCTTTTCACATTCAACCACAATATTTATCGAACTGGCTATATTATGCATATAGTTCTCCTATATGGGAATTTCGTATTCGACAATTTAAAGGTTCCCAAAACCACGATAAGAAAACCATTGTTTTTGAAAACGAAGACCTCGAAGAAGAATTTCATAATTTATATAATTATGAAACGGATGAACAACCGTTATCTATTCAAGCCATAAACATTGGTAATTATAACGATGTACAATTATCAATCAAAGATTTTTGTAAAAAATATGGCGTCAATATGAATGTGAAAAAAATACGCCGATGAACTCATATGTGTAAAAAATCTATAGCACATTATACGTAATTGCCGTGGTTGTAGCAAATAATACACCTCCCCATAATGTGTCCATTATAGCTAAATATGGATTCCATTTTTTTAACATTGCATAATTGGTCGAATCATATACACCATAAATTACTAAACCTAACGCAAAAGCATCCATTATAGAACGATTATTCTTAATAATAAAATAATTCAACGCAAATATTAATAATATATAACATATAACAGCTCCTTCTGGTTTTAATTGCATAACAACTCGTTGTACAGTAGTAATTTGGTCTTGGAACGCACGTAGATTAATTGATATATATGTGTAGTCTAATATAAATAATACAATGGTTGATACTAATAATTCTTTTACCCACTTTAACATTTCTATATTGTATCGAGAGAAAAAAGTATTTACTGGTTTTTCTTGTTCATTATATTACACTATCGGGTATTTCATTATTTTTCACTGTCGGTTAAAACCTTTCACCATCCTTTCTCCGAATCTGGTGTCGATACATTAAACACATTTTTTTGATATAATTCTGTTATCAGTTCATCCATATCTATATTCATTTCTAAACAATGCTCCCACGTAAATCCATCATATATATACGGCATTGCATAATAACTTTTCGTAGGGTTTGTCCATTCGTGTATATCATTATTTGTCGGCCCTACCTTAGTAGTTCTATCATTATTCGTCGCATCATACATCTGGTCATATTGATAATGCCCATAACAACATTCATCCGATATATCAAAATCATTCGTCGCCGAATTATAACACGATACTTTATTACATACATATTCATTCGACGCATCTGATGGCCATTCATCTGTGGTAAAACCACCTGACATATATTTCACTTGTAATAATCTTTCCGTAGTTGGATGAATTGGCCAAAACGATGGGTCTGCCGGTGATGCCGACTCCAAATGGTCGCCACCACACACCTTACTTCCATCCCCTTGACATATAAATTCGATCCACGCATCCCATCCTCCATCCGGCATATCATCCACCGGAACACATTCATAATCACTATTTAATATACTATGCTCCAACATCAGTGATAATACTCCCATTCGTTCCTGACTACATTCATATTTACACGTTATGTCATCTTTTTCTATCGAATATTCACCATTTTCATTTGTGTTGGAACAATCTGTCGGTGGATATAATACGTCCGCACGATATAATTCCTTCAAATAAAATATCCAATTCTTACATAAATTCAACTGTGCATCTATATCTATAATATACCCTTTTTGACGTAATTCGTTCATTGCATCACATCCGAATACTCCACCTACTACACCGTGCGTGGATGCGTGTGGTGCATAGGGTATTTGTTGTAAAAAGTCTTCGATTTCACTATATTCTAACATCGTATAATGTGAATCGCATTTGGGTAAATCTTTATCCACCGAAACGTAGCGGGTAATATATTTGGACGGATTTATATTCCACGGTGCTCTCATATATCCGTATGCCGAATATAATTCACTATATTTGGTATTTTCGTCTGACATTACATCAACCCAACGTCCATCGGGTATTCTACCATCATCTATACTATTACTTTCATATAACCACCCCCACGTCAAATTATTAGGTAAAGCTAACGAACCAAATGTATTTTCTTGAAACATCGGCGATTCCCATACACTTATTCCATAGGCAGTTTCTATAGTGTAATCCCAATAAGGTAGGGATATCGATGGTTCTACCGTTTGCATCGCTTTTTCAAATATATTTGACATTTTTATGTGTTGTGCTAAGAAACCATTACCTTCGTGTACGTGGTCTGCATCTTTCCACGCCGCATTAAAATAATGATATTCCAATAAATACACATAATCGTGATAATCATCTCCATATATTAATTTACCATCATCTTCCAATGTAGTCCACATAGTATACATTGCATCCATTGTTTTGGTCAAATCGGCTTCGGTCAATGCCCTAAATTCACGTCTAACATACATACATAATAATTTACCTTCACTCGTTCTACCAGTATATTCACCATTGAATGGATTATATTGTTTCACTGTGATAGTATATTCATCATTTAATGGGTCACATTCATAAGTAAACGATGAATTGTCGACGTCACCTTCATGACAATTATTATCTTCATCACAAATAGTATATTTATGAGTATATTGTTTTTTCGAATCATCATCACCCGTCGCAGTAATCGATATAAACATATCTGCATATGGTTCTACTACACCAGTATATGGTTTTAATATTTTATAGGTATAAATATCACTCGCATTTGGTAAGAAATAAGATAACGTATCGTAACCATCGCGAAAAGTTGTGAATCTTAAATCGAATTGGTCGTAATAATCGGTATAAGTATCATCGTCGGTATTTAAATAAGTAGGATATGCAGTGGGCTTACTCGTAGTGGTTTTCATTGCGGTGATGATGGGTTGATTCGCGAGTTCAACTAGATTTGTATCGGTTGTTCCATTGATGTTCGTCATCATAAATGAAATATTAAATGGTAAAGTGGCGATAAAGAATAGTCCGATGACTAACCCAAACAAATATTTTTTATCTTTACGGAATGCACCACTAAGAGATTCTATAAATAAAGAAACATTGGTATGGTATTTATTCACTGGTTCATCTGGTATTTTTCTTGGAAATTCATTATCATTATTAAATGCTCCATAATTCATTCTTATATCTTATGGATATATAATAAGTTTTATCTACAAATCAATTTTACAAAATAATTTATTCTGTTAGGTGTTGTAGATATTTTTATATCAAAATATGTACTCGTCTACATTATAGTAGAGAAACATTGATTTATAAAAGGAAAAATATTTCTATCATAACCAAAAAAAATTCCCAAAAAAAAGTCGGCGGGGGTTTGTAAAAAAGGACATTTATAAATGTCCAATTTTGAAAAATCCCTTTAAGAAATTTTGAGAAAAAAAATGAAAAATTCGATTTAAAGCATAATGCTTTATTTTTCGTTCTAATGACTAAAATAGTTGTTTGCATAAAAAAACGACGGTTAAAATATCATTTTATCTTGCGATTTTTTGATTTCCAAAAAATTTCCATTTTTTCCATTTTTGGAAATCATTTGTTACGATAAAAATCGCAAAATGGGTATTTTAATAGTTGAAGGTTTGATTATAATAAGGATTTTATTTTTAATTGTAAAAAGCCCCCTTAGCATAATTTTACATTTGCGATTTTTATGCTAACAAAAATTTCCATCGTTGCGATTTATCGCAAAACGATAAATGCTTATAATATACCACGAGGGGCATTTTATCGATTTATATAAAAAATGTCCAAAACGGTATTTTATCGATTTATAATTTTCGAAAAATATAAATTTGATATTTCACATAAAATATGTAAACGATTAAAATGACCGTTCGTTGAATTATTTGCGATTTATATATTTCCTTATATTATATGACTAAAAATATAAACTTAAAACAAAAATATGATTCACAACCAAGTGAACAAATAATAAATAATTGTCAAACACCACTATTCGAAAATGAGAATTGCGATAAAGGAGATGATTTAGGAAAAAAATCGCAAATCATCAGTACCAATAAATATAATTGTATAAATTGCCAATATTATACATCGAATATATTCGATTATAATAAACATTGTTTGACAAGCAAACATAAACGGAAATCTATGGAAATAAATTCTCGCAATAATATTGATTCTACATTACATTATTGTAATCAATGTAAAAAATCATTCATATCAAATAGTGGTTTATGGAAACATAAAAAAAGATGTCAATCGACAAATAATATAGAAATAAATAACGACCAACATAATCCGTCTATTCAACCTAATTTATCAAATGAATTATTTATAGAATTTATTAAACAAAGTAAAGATATTCAACAGTTTATGATTGAACAAAATAAAGAATTACAAAATACATTCATGGAAAAAACAAGTGAATTACAAAATACCGTCATAGAACAGAACAATAAAATTATCGAATTATCAAAAAATCAGTCTATTATTCATAATACCACAAATAATACCACAAATCAACAATTTAATTTGAATGTTTTCTTAAATGAAACGTGCAAAGATGCGATGAATATCACTGATTTTGTAAATTCACTTCAATTAACGACCCAAGATTTTGAGAACACGGGTAAAGTTGGATTCATCGAAGGAATCACTCAAATTATCATTAATCGGATGAATAGCGTGGATACTACGAAAAGACCCATGCATTGTACTGATGCAAAGAGAGAAACCCTTTATATTAAAAACGATAATGTGTGGGAAAAAGAAGATGATAAAAAGACCAAATTTCGTAAAGTAGTAAATCAAGTGGCCAATAAGAATCTACAACAATTGGCAAAATGGAAAGATGAACACCCAGATTGTATCAATTTAGATACCCAAGATAATATAGATTTTCGAAAATATTATAAGGCGGCTTTGGGTGGTGGTTCGAATGAAGAAGATGAAAAGTTCTTTGAAAAAATCAAAAGAAATGTTCTCAAAGAAATAGTAATAAATAAATCAACATAAAATTATTTAATACATTATAAATAATTTGATATCAAAATATACATATGACTACATTATAGTAGTATAAAAATATATCATTATTGAAGAAAAAGTTCTATCATACTCGAAAAAAATTCCCAAAAAAAAGTCGGCGGGGGTTTGTAAAAAAGGACATTTATAAATGTCCAATTTTGAAAAATCCCTTTAAGAAATTTTGGGAAAAAATGCAAAAAGTCAGTTTAAATCATAATGCAGTAAAATCTGTTTAATAAACGAAAATGTTGTTTGCATAAAAAAACGAAGGATAAAATATCGTTTTATCTTGCGATTTTTTGATTTCCAAAAAATTTCCATTTTTTCTATTTTTGGAAATCATTTGTGATGATAAAAATCGCAAAACAAATATTTTATATTTTATCGTTGCATATATAATAATATATATAAATTAAATCGTAAAATCCTCCTTAGCATACAATATACATTTGCGATTTTTATGATCACAATAATTTCCTTCATTGCGATTTATCGCAAGATGATAAACGTTATTGTTTCTTAACAAAAATTTTTCAAACCAAATACTGATCGTAATTATTAAATAATTTCATACCAAATTATACAGTCAACTACAATATAGTAGTATAAAAATATATCATTATTGAAGAAAAATTTCTATCATAACCGAAAAAAATTCTCAAAAAAAAGTCGGCGGGGGTTTGTAAAAAAGGACATTTATAAATGTCCAATTTTGAAAAATCCATTTGAGAAATTTTGAGAAAAAATGCAAAAAACCAATTGTTACCATAATGCTGTAAATTCTATTTTTTCGTTGAAAATGTTGTTACCATCATTTTTAACGGAAAAAATTACTAAAATGATGGTTTCCAAAAAGTTACTAAAATGGAAATTTTTTTACTAAAATGGAAACCACATAATAATTATTATGGATTGTGGTAATAATATTTAATTTAATTATAAAAAAAATGTTACGATAAAACTGACTTTTTTACTAAAATGGAAACTGTAAAATTAGTAAAAAATGTCTAATATTTTTATAGCATAATATGAATATAAATATTATAATATTAAATTTATAGTGTTACGATAAATAAAAATGGAAATAAAAAGTTAGTAAAAATAAATGTCCAATGTAAATACTTTTATGTATCATTCATAATAACAAAATATTTCGGTATAATTTTACTAATTTTTTATTTCCTTAATATATGATAAATGGAAAGATGAACATCCAGATTGTATCAACTTAGATACCCAAGATAATATAGATTTTCGAAAATATTATAAGGCGGCATTAGGGGGTGGTTCGAATGAAGAGGATGAAAAGTTCTTTGAAAAAATAAAGAGAAATGTTCTCAAAGAAATAGTGGTAAATAAATCTATATAATGTTCTCGGTTTCTGTTTTGTCTTCGGGTTTTATTTCCAAAGTTTTGGTTACTTTTTTTTTAATATTGGCTTGTTGTAAATAATATAATCCATAATTTGGAATATTAGAAACACAATTCATAATAGAGTTATAGGTAAATGCCGAAACTAAAGAATCCGACTGATTTGAGAACTTGATAGAATACCACCAAAATGGTGGAATATAAACGATATAACCAGGTTGAACCGTAAATTCCAAAAATTTGAGTTTATCCATATCATTTTGATATTGTTTTTGTGGATTCCAAATATTTATGGGAGAACGAAATTCATAGTTCTCGAAATCTTTGATAGGATGTAAATATTTCCTGGATTTCCAAGGGGTTAATTTGATGGTTATTTTACCCGAGTTTACTGCTAAAAAATAGCGATAGTTGGTATGATAACGAAGCGGTGTTATATTATTTTTAGAACCTAATAATATATCATATTTCGAGAACATAGTAAAAGCAGGTTTTAAATAATCATCATTTTCTTTGAAATCCTTAATAAAACCCGAATCTTGGATAAAATCGTTATTGTTCTCCGAAAAGTATTTGGATTTTGTATCAGATTTCATAAGATTTTGAGAACTTTGGAAAGGTAAAACGACGTAATCCACGGCTGTAGTACCTTCAATCCAATAATCATTTGTATCTTTTATTTTAATATCGTGAGAACCTTGTTCTAAAAGGTTCTCAATGGTAATGTTCTCGAAAAATTCTGGATGAATAGAATTATAATTGAATAACATCGGTTGTTTTATATCACATACTTCTTGTAAATGAATGTTGGTAGAATAATCCATCTCATAAATTTCTAAATCTTCACTCTTTTTGAATTGATTCGTAATATGAATGTATAAAAATAATACAATCAGAAAAATGATAATATTAACGAGAACATTCATTATATAATAGATATACCAAAGTTTTATATTTATTATGAACGAAAAATTATGAATTCCATCGTGGGTTCTCCCTTTTCCATAGAGCAATTTCGGTTTTTAGAGTTAAATTTGTTTCTAAAGAAGATTTATTGATAGGCTTACCTAAATGGTTTAAATGATTATGATTTAAGTATTCTAATAATGCTTTTCTTTCGTAATTGATTCCGTGTTCTCTATCAAATAAAGGATTTTCAATAATAGTATTAGTAATAGGACATATGAAATGAGGAGGAGGAACAGGTATTTCATTGCGTTTTATTTCGGCGAGTCGGTCTTGTTCGACCATTTCCCGATATATACGGTCTTGTTCTTCCCTCATTTGTTGTCGTTCTAATTGTTCTTGTTCTCGCTTGATTCGCTCGATTTCCTCTTGTTCTAAATTTTCTTTTTGTAATTGCATTTGATAATCGCGTCGAATTTCATCAGCAACGTCGTGAACTTGTTGCATTCTTTTATGTATTTCTATATCAGTTTCACTATAAAATGAATCATTGGCTTGAAACTCATTCAACCATAGTTCTTCTTCGATAAGTTTTGCTATATATTCGTCATCATTAATGTTCTCCATTATACAATAAAATAATAATATTGTTATATAATTTTATATATATTATATATATAATGTCATCTCATAATTATGAAGAAATATTTTTAAAACAGATATATGATAGTCAGGTAAGATTAGAATCGGCACTGGAAGGGATGTTACAAATAATATTCAATTTGTATGATGATGACGGAGATGGAATATTGAATTATGAAGATTATATAAGCTTTATAAGTGATTTATTATTAATATCGACGTTTATGAATCGAATGAAGACGGAAGAATATAATTATGAGAATGTATTAAGAGTAGCGAGATGGTCATCGTCGAATTTTACATCAAATTTATTTAGAGAACCACAAAAAAACATCACATACGAAGTGTTTTTACAAGGTATAATGCACGCAGTAACCGAACATAAAGATATGCCGATATTAGGAAGAAAATTATATTTTACATCATTAATGCCAGAAATAATGAATTTTTTTCATTTTTATGATAAACTAGCAAAACGTAGGGGATGGCCAACCGTACAAATAAATGAAACACATAATATATTTGAAGAACCTCAACAACAATTAGAAGAACAACCAATAGAAGTCGAACAAAGACCAGTAGAAAACGATATAGCAGAACCACCCCAAAAAGAAGAAACACAACAACCGAATACTGCGGAAGTAGAGATAGTTCAACAAGTAGAAACACAGGAACAACAAATAAGGGAATACCAAGACCGAAGACAACAACAGTTTAGACAACAACAAGAATTAAGACAACGAGAACAACAACGTGTGCAAATGGAATTATTGCAACAACGACAACAACAATTTCAACAACAATTCAGACAAAATATAGAATCGAGACAACAAGAACAAATAAATGCAGGAGAAGAATTAAGACGATTACACGAACAACAGCAACAATCGGTAGATACAAGAACATATGACCAGTTCGGAGATGAGGATCAAGATATGCCAAGGGAATATAGATTGGAAGATGTGGGTATTATAGAAATAAGCAAGGATGAAATGGGGTTTGACCCAATAGAGGGGGATGTAAATGTTATCGATTTTATAAATCAAAATACAAAAGATAATATAGTATTTAAATTTGGAGGAAGATTCTATTTGGTAGATAAAAGTAGATTGCATAATATGTCGAGTTTGAATTTAAAAGATAATTCAGTATTTTATGGTTGTATGTGTGAAATAGAGAGTGATTGGACAAACCCACATACTTGGGCATTATTAAATCATGTTGTTATACTAGACCCGATATATTTTAATCTACAACATTTGGGATTACCCATAAGATATGTAAATTTGAATAATATAAGAGGAATTATACATCCAAATGCGGAACATAGTTATTATGTCATAGAAAAACCAGAAGATTACGTAGTGATACCATCATTTGCTAGTGATAATATATTGAAACACGGAATAGGGTCGATGTCGGGAATACATTGTCAATCAGGACAAGAAGATACGATATATGTAATAAAAAAATTTACGCCGAAAATAGTGTAGTGTAAAATTGAAAATATTATATATTATATATTGATATTATATAATACGTATTACTATGTGCTCATATGATGTTTCGCCATCTGGATATATAACATCGTGTAATAAAAATTTCAAAATTCATTATGATAAAAATGGACAAAATGATATGCCTGGAAAAATATTCATAAAGAAATCGTTTCCAGTGAAGTATTCGTATTTGATAGTGTGTGATGACCCTACTACGAAAGCACCTCCAGGATATTTATGTTATACATTTGTCAGTAGAAGTTTCAAAAATGACTGTTTACAATTTGCAGAAGGTTTAACGATTGACGATCCGAATTATAAAGGAAAAGAATGCGTTTTACGTGAAAAAAGTACAAAGCTATTATTTGGCGATTCAGATGAACAAAATATGAAAATAGCACATTTAGTAGAATCAAAACAAAGTGAAAAGAATGAACGAGCCAATCCTGCTATAGGTGAATCATATGCATATGTATTGAAAAATATACAAAACCAGGATGAAGCTCCATATCATATAGCACACGTGTTATTCAAAGATGGCACAACTAATATAACATTGGAAGCAAATGCAGGTGATAAAAAAGCAAAAAAACCAAAATTTGATATGTACGATACGGGTGTAAAGAGTGGTGCAACATTTCACGATGAAACCAAACGAGTATATAAAGAAAGTTACAAAATAGATAAAATACCAGTCGACGTAGATGATTATATTACGGTAGTCCTACAAAAAAAATAATTATTTGGAGAAGATATTCGTCCAATATTTTAGATTTAATTTATTATAATTAAATGTGCGTTTCTGAAATTCACCAATAGTTTTATCTAGTAAATTAGCATTGATATCTGACCATTTTTTAACGATTAAAACGGGTAAATCGTCGAACATTTGAGTAAAAGGACAATCGCAAAGAATAGGAATAGAACCAAGGATTAATGCTTCCCACGTCCTGTGACAATCCATACCCATACCAAAAGGAGAAAGTACGAATGCCGATTCCGAAATTTTATTCCATATATGTGTTCTTGGTCTAAAATCCATTTGCATATCCATTAACTCTTGGGGTATTTCTTCAAAAGCTTTTTTTCGTTGATGAAATTTATCATTATGTATCGAAAAATTAACAAAGATTTTGATATTTCTTTCATAAAAGGGTTTCATCGTATTAATTATATCCAATAAAATGTTTTCTTGTTCGAGTGGAGAACTACCTTCGTTCACTAATTTCCAATTACAATAAGGATTATTACTAATCGTGTGATAGTCTAATCCAATGGGTAACTGTATAATTTTGGGATGATTCGCAATAATATTGTTTTGTGAAAACCATTTGATAAGGAATGGACTATTAATTAATTGGTAAAACATTTCTTGTGTAGAAGATTCCAATGGAATAATCATATCGGAATCACCAGAAACTAAAAAAAATTGGTGAGAGAGTTTGGGTAAAATTTCTTGTATGAAAAAATATAATAGGTCACTACATATATAGATAGACATCCCGTTAAACATTGAAGTTGGATTATTCAGCATATTAAGTAAATACATAAAATCATTTGAACAAGAAGACATTGGATGTATTGAATGAATTGTCGTAGATTTTAATAAACCACGACTAGAAACGAATTTACAATTATTTTCCATAATATAGATAATTGTAAAAAAACTTTATATTTATGCGAAAATATATAATAAACCGCGTTTATTCGTCGTCATCGCTCATTTTGGGTGCTAAGTAGAATATCATCGTTGCATTATCAATTAAATGATAAGTGATTTTCATAGGATATTCACGTGTAAGTTTGATTTCGATATCTTTGGATAATTTATTATACATACAAATATTATGTAAATAAGATAAGGCAAACGATAATTTTAATTTTTCACCATCATTGATAGCGAAAGATTCTAAATCGTCGATATTAATTTCGACGGACATTTTACCAGATTCTTGACTATTGGAAGTTAATAATATTTTTTCTTCGGAACAATCGATATCCAATGTATCCCCAAATATTTTCAATTGATTAATAATGGTAGCGAAATTATTGGATGGAATAGAAATATCGGCTTGACTTTCGAAATCAGGAATACATAATAATTCTGTATCAATATCGATCAATTGTATTTCAAAATTTTTATCAAAAATATTTTTATCATCACAATGGAAAGTAATACATAGTTTATCATCATCATTATCGTAAAGAATATTCATATTCTGACCTTTTTCGTGGGTATTTAAAATTTTAAACAACATAGTAGAATTGAGACCAACATTAAAACTTGCATTATTTTTATTTTCATATGTATCGAACCACGTTGATGGAATATAAAGTTCAAAAATAGATACGCGAGACCCATCCATCGTTTGTAAATACAGGCGTTCTTCTTCAAACATAATATTTACATTATCGGAAAATAATTTGATATGTTGAAAAATACTAGTGAAGATTTCGATTTTGGTTTGGTTGTTGATGACGATATTCATTTTCAAAAAGATTTATATTATAGTATGTGTAAATCTTTATGTTTCAATTTTGTAAATTATTATTTATAAGAAATTCATTAAATATTTTTGCACTATCGGTTTTATTATATAATATGATACGTTCTCTTACATTACTTTCAATGAGAGGACTTAATAAAATAGCGATATTTTCAATGACATTTGGAGTATTATATATAATAAAATTGTTAATTTTCTCTGCTAATCTAGAATTAGATTTTATACATTCATTATTATACATCGTAATCAAATCTTTATAACGATGTGCGGCAGAAACGGTAAATGAGTTCATATTAAAATGTACACTATATGTACCATACGTATTAATACAATAGGTAAATAGATTATGAATATAGGTAATAATATATTGATATATATCTGGATTTACAAATGTTTTAAATAATTCATAATTAATATAAACTCTATTGGTATTTGGTATTAAAACAAAGGTTTGTTGCATTAATTGATCAAGATTTAATGAATTCGAAATCATACTAGCACATTCATTTTTTTGTTTAGAATTAAAAAATATATTTTTTTGTTGTTTTGTATAGAACTCGTTTTTGAGTCTATTAATTTCGTTTAAAAATTTTTTATCGGACATATAAGTAAGAAAGAAAATATAATTTTATATATTTTTCATGTTATATATTATTTTGCATTTCGATTTTTTTATCAGCTTCTTCTAAAACAATATTTTCGATATTGGAGAATTGTTGACTATTACCTAAATCGGAGAAGACATTAATTCTTTCTTCAAGTAGTGTTTTATTCACATCCATGGTGTATGATTGTAGTTTTAAAACAATATCTTTAATATTACTAATTTCTTCAGCTAATAATTCAAAACGACTATTGATTTCATTTAAAATGTCTTCATTTAATTCGACGCCAGATTCTTTATTTGACACTATATTTTTGGGTTCATTTGCTGCTTTTTCTAATTTTACAAGTCTAGAATCAAATAATGCGATGACTTGTGGTAAAGTTAAAGCGTTGTTAGACTGAATGGTAGTATTATTCGATGCTGGTTGACGGGTAGAAATCGGAGCAGGAGGAGGGGTATTTTCGAGCGATTGTGGAGCTCTTCTTTTTTTGGCAGATGCGTTGGAGTTACTCATACTATATAAAAGTACATAAGTAAATTTTTATATAGTTAATGACAAATATTATTTATTTTTCCAATAAGTTCAATGGGTTATAAGAAAAGATAAATATTATATTGTTTCATTATTCAATTTGTGGCAATTCCGTAGCGTTATCTACTTCGTTATCATATTTATAACCATCGAATTTTGGATTTTTTGATTTAAGTCTCCATAGTATTGTTGGACTACATATTCCTAATTGTTTGGATGCTTCTGCTACAGATACATAACTTATTCCATCTATACATACTTTATGCCTATTTGGTGGCACTTGTCCTTTATTTTTTTCTCTAAGCAATTGTTTTGTTTCTTCTGAATGATGTTTTCCGAAAAAATGATTATCTTTGCCAAGATTTTTATTTTTTCTTATTTCACGCCATTTTTGTTTTGTTTCTTCTGTATGCTTACAACCTTTGAAGAAAGCTTTTCCCTTATTTATTTCAGACAATTTTTGTATAATTTCAGTTCGAGTTTTACCATACATTCCATTTCTTTCACCGAATTTACCATATTTTTGTTTTCGTTCATCTGGAGTCATTTTACTCAAAGTTTCAAGTTGAGATTTTAAAATTTTTTCTCTAATTTTTTCCTTTTCTGGATGGTTTGTTAATAGGTCACCGCCACTATTATTATAATGTAAGTTATACAAGCTTTCACGAATGGTTAAATCAGTTAAATAATTTAATTCAATCTCTTTTGCATCATCTTTATTATCGCAAAAATGAATTATATCATATTGAAAATTATGTTCGCCATCCAAATTATATGCTCTTTGTAAAAATATATTATGATGACATTTATTTTGTAGTTCGTGTTTATGCCTTTTGATGCGTTTATCTACATTAGTTGAATAACCAATATAATATTTACCCGATAACAGATTAGATATTTTATAGACTCCAATCGTTGATTGTTTATTTTCCATTATATATAATATCTAAAGATATTATTTTTAGGTAATTTAACGAACAAATATTAATTTACCTAAATATTCTATATTTAATAGTTCTTTTCATAAATCCATTTTCATATTTAATCCAAAAGTCAATATTTTCTATATTATAATTTTGTTGCCTTAATATGCTTCTAACAATATTAAGATAAGGTCTTTTACATTCAAAGTTTGGTTTGAATGAAGATATATTGCTAACTGTAAAATATTTTTTTATTTTTTCTTTCATTTCTAATATTTTATTTTGCTTTATTATGTTATCATCTAATTCGTTTAACAAAAATGAATTATCATCATCTAATTCTAGAAAGTTAATAAGTTCTATACATATTTGTTCTCTTTCTTCATTAAATTTTTCACTTAATTTAATTCGCATTATATAAAACAATAATATAATCTTTAATTTATTTTTGTTCTTTTTAAAATGTTCAATAGTGCGAATTTGATATTATGGTTATAAATACATATTTTATGCAACCATCTTAAATTTTATTTGTGGATGATGTTGATAATTATGTATTTCAAAATCTTCGATGGTATAGTCATTAATATTTTCACGAATTTGTTTAATAGATACAGTTGGAAATGGATATGGTTCTCGATGTAATTGTTCTTTTATAGGTTCAATATGGTCTTCGTATAGATGACAGTTTCCTTTGAAATATACAAATTCGTGGGCTTCTAATCCACAATGTTTGGCTAGTAAATGCGTAAGGAAACTATATGATGCGATGTTTATGCTCGTCCCCAGCGCGATGTCGTTGGAACGCTGATATAAAGCACAGCTTAATTGGTTTCCGCCGTGGACATTGAATTGAACGAGAACGTGGCACGGAGGTAAAGCCATTTCATCGAGCTGGCAAGGGTTCCACGCGGACATTATGAGACGACGAGAAGTTCGTTTTGCAGGGTCTTTCAAATCATTGATAATATTTTGAAGTTGGTCGACGCCTTGTCCGGTATAATCGGTGTTAAAGTTCTCGTATTTGGCGTTAAAATGTCTCCATTGATGACCATAAATAGGCCCCAAATCACCTTCGGCATAGTCAAGACCTCGACTATCTAAGAATTCACGACTGGAATTACCATCCCAAATGTGAACACCTTTTTTAAGAAGTTCTCGATTATCAGTGGAACCTTTAATAAACCACATTAATTCGTGAAGACAAGTTTTCCAAGCCACTTTTTTAGTAGTAAGTAGAGGAATCGTTCCATCTTTCAGAGAGAATCGCATAGAATAGCCGAAAATAGATTTTGTTATACCATTACGAGTATTTTCTACGAAACCATTTTCTATAATATCTCGCACAAGTTGTAAATATTGTGTTTCAGGATGTGACATCTTGAATATATATAGTATTATGAAACCTCTATTATATTTTCTAAGTAAAATCTATATAAGTTTATAGATAATGGATATTTTACAAGAAACAAAAGATATACATAAAAAAAGTTTATTTAATCATATATTTTCCACAACAGAAGAAGGAAAAGCAGAAATCTTAAATGTAGTTCAATATGCTTGTTTAGGCGTAATCCCAATTATTATATTAAACAAAACAATTCAACGATTTATTCCAGAGGCGGATACTGAAAATTCTTCTATAGAACTTTTAGCAGAAATATTGATACAGTTAGTGATAATGTTTTGTGGTATTATTTTGATCCATAGAATGATCACCTATTTACCAACCTATAGTGGATTCAAATACGAAGACTTAACCTTAACCAATGTTATTTTAGCATTTTTAGTAATAGTGTTAAGTATTCAAACCAAAATAGGAATTAAGGTGAATATATTAGTTGATCGTGCATTAGAATTATGGAATGGCTCAAGTGACCCAAAAGCGAATGTTAAGAAAAATGTACGTTTCAGCCAACCAGTTGCACAACATTCCGCAAGTCAAGCTGATTATTTAGATAATTCTCAAATGCAAACTGGAATGTTTCCACCAGCACCAGTTGCGACCACTAGACAAAATTCATTAATGGAAGGAATGCATATGCAAGGAGGAAATCAAATGCCAGAGTATGCCAGTATGATGGGACCAATGGCTGCCAATAGTGTTTTAGGTGGTTCATTCGGTTCATCATTTTAAACGTTTGCTGGTATAAATCGACGAACAATTAAATTCTTTAGCGTAATTCGTTCAATGCATATATATATTATATTTAAGTATAATATATAATGATTAAAATCAATAGCTCTTTATACCAACAAATACTTGCTGATATTAATAGTATCATCTTAAAAGGCGACCGTATTTATATAAGTATGTATTCAGATGCGAATGGAAGTCAATACGTAAATGATAATCACGGTCATGAAATTGATAAAAAAATGTTTATAAGCATATCTTATCAATACCCAAGTGATAACGTAGAAGGAGAATTAAAAATAACATTTAATGATAGCTGTTTTGTTATAGTAAATGATAACAATGATAATTTTTGGTATTCGGTAGATGGCGTAACCAATGGCATTGCTCAATTGAAGTAAAATAATATTTTTTCTATAGAATAATAAATATTATTAGTTTTTATTCTTTCTGGTTTTATTTTTCACACAGCGGAATTTTTCATTACGAATTTGGTCATCTTTGCATAGTTTAACGCAGCGGTTCGTAAATGGGTTTAACTCTTTACCTTCGGGGCATATTTTATCAGTAGGTGGTAAATAAAGTTTGGCTTCTTCTTGTGGTGTCAAACCCAGCTCGATATTTTTTATTTTATCGATTTTTTTATCTAGTTTCGTTTTTTTTTCTTGGTTATCTTGTAAAATATGATTCTCGAAATGTTTATTATATTTGGTTAGTAACCCGTGTTTTTTTAATATTTCTTCATATTGATGCAATGCTTCCAATGGTTCAACTCTACTAGGTAAATGATTAGTAATGAATGTGGCAAAAAATTCGCTTAAATCATTTGCTAGTGCGGCATTAATAAAGTCTGCAGTGTTTGATAATACTTTTGTAAATCCAATACCAACGCCATATATATCGATAGTATTTACACATTTATTGAGGGTATACTCATAGTTTATAAAATCATCTAATAAAAAATCTTTGAAATCATTTACAATAATTTTTATATTTTCTTTTTGAATGGATTTTTCGAAATCACCAAATAATTCAGAAAAAAAGTATCTGCAGCTATTTCCTTTACCATTAATAATTTGATTTTGTAGAAAATTTGCAATAAATTCCTCTTTTTTGGCACGATTCCAACTAGCCACTTTATCGAAACTCTTCTTATTCATTAGATGAAGTTCAAATGGAAAAGACCAATGTGATATAGCAAATCCATATTTTGAGTTTTTACATTCATCAATGATTTTTTTTCTAGAAGTCATTAGGCCAAAATCGATAAAATTAATACGATTATTTTCTTCATTATATACAATATTTTGAGCTTTTAAATCGTGATGTACAATATCATTTTGTAAAAAAACTGTTAATCCGTATAGAATACGTTGTGCTTCAATCCAGAATAATTCCATCCTTTCTGTATTTACAGGGATTTTGGGATTTTTTTTAAAACGATTGGCGAAATCCGATAGATTTTCACCACCATCACCCATTACCAATAGAGAATGTGTATTCGATGCCCAACTACCGAAGCCACATTTACGTATAGCGTATGAGTTATCCTTATCATTGCTGGGAGAACATTTTATAGGTTTTCCTAAATAAAGTTTATGTTTAGGGTCAGCAGATTGGATAGTTTTATATTCTTTCATTTCGGTTTTGGCGTGAGTGTTAAGCATAAATTTGGAGATTTTATCTTTATACGTTTTTACTTTTCTGGTTTTGCAACGAAGACTAGGTTTATGAACACACCCATAAGAGCCTATTCCAATGATTTTATGATTTCTATCTTCAGAATCATTGTCATCGGATAATATAGGAAAAGGTTTTGAAATGTTTGTTTTATTTGGTGTAATTCGATTTATACTAGGCATCTATAATAACTAGATAAATTATTTTCTATTCATAAAGTCCATTGAATTCAATAATTCCATTTTTTTCATAGATTGTTCAAACGTATTTTGTTTATCAATATTTGCAAACAAATAGTCAGTGTTTGGACTATGTTCATTTTTCTTGATTTGTTTATACACACTATTTATTTTTTCAACTACGTTCTGTACCACCTCCTTATTTGTCATTAGTTCAATATTGATTGGAACTGGCTCACATAATATTTCGACTGCAAAATATAACAAATATCGACGTTTTTTACAAGATGCAGTGGTATATTTAATTGAAAAAATATCGATAATGGCTTTCATAAGTTTTATAATAAATTCATTTTTGGTAAGTGAAGCATAATAGATCAAGGCATCACATAAAATCCAAATAATATCTTTGGAATATTTTTTTTCCACTTTCACAAAAGGTCGGGCTTCACAGAAACAAGGTTGTTTTCTTTTTTTACAAATAGCATCAAAATCAACCATCCATTCAATCCAATAACAAGCCGATAACATATTTTTACGTTCTTGAGAAATATTATATGCGAATTCATTGACTGCGATAAATAATTCTTTGGGGTCATCTTTTTTGAAAATAGGTTCGATGAATTTAACATTCGGCGCTTTCAATCGCTCGGTCATCTGGGTCATATCAAATTCTTCTTCACGATTGATTTTAAGGGCTTCGAAACTATGTTTTTTATTCGAGGTAGCGATGGTGCTAATAATCTCGGCAAACAGTTTTCGCATATTGGGGTTATTACGTAAATCCAATTCACTAATGAAATGGCCTTGTGACATAATATTTTTGAAAACTTCGAATCGCATTTGTAAATAAATCGCTATTTTTGGATTACCTAAATGAATATGTTTACCAAAATAATGAAGTATATTTTCCCAAATATCGGTATAATGCCCCGCACAAATAAGTTCGGCACACCAATAACACGCAGGTTCGATTTTACCTTTTAATAAATTTTGTACAAATTGTTTTCGAACTTCGGTTTTTTTATATCCTGAAAAAGAAATACCTTTGAATTCGGATTGAGCGCGAATATCATTTATTTCAGCAATATCGTTTATAGACATATTTTTAGTTTACTTAGTAATAAATAATATATTTTATTTTGTTTTTAGACCAATAAAAAATATTAGATACATATATTATTTATTCAGTAATGATACGTGGCACAATATTGATAGTTTGTAATTCTTGTGACATTAGTTTATAAGCATAAGGTATTTCTACTTTTGCGAAATCGGTTTTATTATTACAATTTTTACATAAATGAATCGTGAAATCGGCAGTCGCATACATTCGATTTTTATTACCATCATTAAACGATGCAATCATACCGCATTTTTTACATACGTGCACACTATATTTATCCGATACATCATATAATCTTTCACGACAGAACTTCGACATACCGTGTGCAATCATAACATCACGTTCCATTTCACCAATTCTGAAGCCACCATCTCTACTACGGCCTTCAGCTGGTTGTCGAGTCAAATTGACCATTGGACCGATAGAACGACTATGTTGTTTATCATTCACCATATGTTTCAATCTTTGGTAAAAGACAGGGCCGATAAATATATTGGTTTCTAGTTGTTCTCCAGTTAGACCATTATATAATAATTCATTACCATAACTTTCATATCCAACTTTTTGTAGTTCTTCCGTAATAGTCTTTACATCCAAATTACCAAAACTCGTGCCATCTCCAAACAATCCTAATTCTAATAACACTTTACCTAATACGGTTTCTTTTAATTGTCCAATCGTCATACGAGAAGGAATAGCGTGTGGATTAATAATAATATCTGGGCGAATACCATCTTTTGTGAAAGGCATATCACATTCTGGAATAATATTACCACAAGTGCCTTTTTGCCCGTGACGTGAGCTGAATTTATCACCAAGCACTGGTTTTCTTAATGTACGAACTCGCACTTTGGCGAAATTATAACCATCACCATTACGGCCAGTATAATTCTTATCGATATAGGTTTCTTCGGTCGTACGGAATGTTTTACTTTGGTCTTCATATTTAATAGTTTTGGTAGGGTCATTTCGATTTTCTTTAATAGGAATCGTTTTCGCAATGATAACATCACGGTTTTCCACTAAACTATTTTCAGGAATGAAACCTTGTGTATTCAATTTGTCATAATTTCCAAATTTAATACCTTTTGTTTTGGTAGGATCTGGCTTACAACGAATAATTTCATCACGAATGATATTTTTATCTTCGTCTTTTTCGGTATGGTATATAGTAGCTAAGAATAACCCTCTATCTAAGGAACCTTTATTGACTAAGACACTATCTTCTTGATTATAGCCAGTATGTGACATAATCGCTACGTGAATTTGTGTGCCCGATGGAATCTTATTTAATTGAATCATATTCATAATTCGAGTATCGACTAATGGGCGAGTAGGATAATTTAATACATAAGCTGTTTTATCCATACGTTGGTCATAGTTTGTAGCAAACACACCCATTGCTTGTTTGGCCATCGCTGATTGATATGTGTTTCTTGGAGCTTGATTATGCTCAGGGTATGGAATACAAGAAGCTAATATTCCGAAAATAGTACTAGGATGAATTTCACAATGGGTATAATTAAATTTATAATCTTCTTCTTGTAAATAATTGTTTTTACATTTCATAGCAATCATTGCATAATTTTGTTCTTCCGGGTCAATATATTCAACGACTGATTCATTTAATTTACAATTGGTCAATAAATCATTCCAAGAAATTTCTTTGGAAGTAACCATATCTACAATTGATTTGTCTAATAAGGCTTTGTTGTCACGTACTTTTAATACAGGTCTGGTGAGTCTTCCACCATCATTACAAATACGTATTTCAAGTAATTTATAGTCGAATACAATCGATGTGTATATATTGATAATGCCTTTGTATTTTTTATCTTTCATATCATTATATAATAGTGTAGGATTCTCGGTAACTCCTAACCAAGCACCATTCACGAATACTTTTACTTTTCCGTATAATTCATTGGCTGGTGTCTTATCTACATATAATAAATGAGGTTTTACATATTCATAAAGAGATGAACTATTGGTAGGGATAGTGATATGTGTCATATAACTAATATTTTTGACTACACCAATGGACTGGCCCTCCGGAGTTTCCGCTGGACAATTGTGGGTAACGAATGATGAAGCGACAAAGGAATGATTATCACTTCTAGTTGTAAAATCATAGACTAATTCGGGTTCAATCTCATTTATAGACAATATAGGAACACTTACACAACCGTTATGTAACTTTTCATATTGTTCAACATCTTTTGCAGTATGATGTAATATAACCTTTTCATTTATTTTTAAATCTTCCAAATTTTTCCATTCGTATTTACCATCATTGTTAATAAGGAATGGATGATTAGCAGTTGCTTTTATTTTCTTACCACCATAAGTAGTTATTTCGAATAATTTATCAGGCATTTTTGAAAAGAATGAATGAATTTCAGATGGTTCATCTAGTAATGTATTTGGATTTACTGTATTTACGTAGTCCCCGTCCATCATATTTTTAATTAGTTTTGTTGTGAAACCATCAGACATCAAAACTTCAGTATCTCCTGTTAAACATAAGAATCCCCACGTCGTGTTATGTAATTTACGAGGAGCAATTAATTCACCACTTTTTTCTAGCGGAGTATTGATTCTACGTAAATGACTTAAACTTGAAAGATAAGTCAAACGATTTAAAACTTGTGCGACACCGACTTTACTACTGTTTGATTGTTTGATACTAAAATCACCAGTAGCAAGGGCTCGGTTAATACCGTTTTCAATCGTGGTTGATTTCATAATTTTATAGATATTGGTCATATTGATAATGTTTTCATAATCTTCCGATGAACGCCAAGAACCGGTGTTTATTTCACGTACAATTTGTTTTTGCATTTCTTTTACTAATTTATTGAAATAATTACGGAATAGGTTATTTAATAAAGTTCCAGTGAGTTCGATACGTTTATTCAAATATGAATCACGGTCATCAGGTGGTAACCAGCCTAGACTGGTCTGAATCAGTTTCTTCGCCATATAACCGAGTAAATATAATTTTTGTGGTAAGGTTTGACAATGAGGAAATAAATCATTATCCAATACTTCAATGGTGAATTCGCGTTTTTTCTTAGCACCAGTTTCTTTATCCATATTTAATGGAGTATATGCAACAGAAGCTGTAATATGACGAATTGCATCTTCTTGTGTCATATATTTATTTGCATCAATAATAGAAGCTTGTAAGCATTTTAATATTTCCGTATTATTTTTATCTTGGATATCTAAGACAATATATTCACAAATTTCTTTATCCGAATTTACTCCAAGAGCACGGAATAAGACAAATAATTCGATAGGATTTTTGATACGAGGAATAGTGATATAAATGCCGTTACCGAAGCCATTATTTTTACTAGCAATCATCATTTCTACTTGTTTTGGTGAAATACATTTGAAATCAGGTACTGATTTTATTTCGGCGAACCAATTCCATTTGGTGGTATTTTTTCCATCAAAACAATATACCCGATTTTCTGCTGCACGTTCTTGTCCTAATACAGTTTTTTCTGAACCTTTGATAATAAAATAACCACCACAATCCATCGCACATTCTCCAGTATATTGAGAATGAATTTGTTTATTTTGAGATAAAATACATACAGATGATTTCAACATAATAGGTAATTTACCGATATTGATTTTAGGTAATACTTTTTCGATGATTTTTGGATTATCCATGCTTTCCGAATTTCGAACGACATATTGAATATTTAAATCAACAGTCATAGTAGAAGCATAAGTAAAGTTTCTTAGCTTTGCTTCTTGTGGTAACATCATTTTAGTTGCACCATTATTTTCGTGAATTTGTGGTGGATATAATTTAAAATTATTGAATGAAATCAAAATTTCTAATAAATATTTATCTTTATCTGACACATAATCATTATCTGAATGAATTTTTACTGGATTAAACATATGAATAGTTCTTTGTATTTGATAATTTACAAAATGATTATAGGATTCAATTTGGTGGCGAACTAAACGTTCCAGATACTGCCCTTGAAAGTATGATTCAATGATATGAAACGGTTCTTCGATATAATTACCAAGATGTGATAAAATACCTTTTTCATCCTTCGAAACAGATTTATGCAATTGGTCAATTTGTTCTTCAATGAGTTTTTCTTCATTCATCAGTTCCTTTAACTGTACAGTAGTATCCGGAGTTTTTGAAATAATATCATCTACTTTGGAAGGCGGAGGCGAATCGACTTTTAATGGTTTTTTATTAATTTTTATGGTTCGTTTCGGGGCTACCGCAGTAACCTTGGTAGTTTGTGAAGAATCACACGATGATTGAGTTTGGTAATTCATATGGTCGATTATTATAATCAACCCACTAATATAATTATATTTTCAATTTTTTAACTTGTTTCTATAAAATATTTTATTTGATACGTAAATAATATATTTTGTAATAGAAATAAAAGGAAGGTTATATATAATTAAACCTAAAAATGAGTTATAATCCAGAAAATTTTATAAATTTCTTGGATAAGCATCGAGAACGACGCGATTGTCGATATATTGATTTTATGAATTTATTAAATACAATAAATTATGATTATATTAATAATAATTTTGCTGATACGAATTTTACAGGTACAAATTATTATAGTATATATTCACCATCACGATGGAATACTAGGAGTTCTTATGATATATGGATGAAAAAACACGAGATAGATATTTCAACAAATTTTATAGCAAAAGAAAAAGAGAAAAAAAATATAGACGTAGTAGTAGAGAAATTAGAAGATTTATTAAAAATAATTAATGAGAACGAATATAGTGCTGATATAGAATATAATATTGATTTGAAATCATTACATAACGTAAAAAATGAATTGATAAAGTTGAATAATATGATAGGTATGAATTCGATGAAAAAATCAATATTAGACCAAATGTTATATTTTATACAAGGCTTACACAAGGGTCAAAATGTAAGTGAATTTAAACATACGGTTATTTATGGGCAACCAGGAACTGGTAAAACGGAAGTAGCTAAAATTGTCGGTGAAATGTATGCAAAACTGGGTATATTAAAAAATAATGTATTCCGAAAGGTAACCCGAAATGATTTAATTGCTGGATATTTAGGTCAAACTGCATTAAAAACTAGAAAAGTAATAGATGAATGTTTAGGGGGGGTATTATTCATAGATGAAGCATATTCATTAGCTAGTTCGGATAATAGTGATATTTACTCGAAGGAATGTATTGATACAATATGTGAAGCATTAAGTGACCATAAAGATAATTTGATGGTAATTATTGCTGGATATAAAGAAGAATTAGAAGAAACTTTTTTTAAAGCAAATCGTGGTTTGGAATCGCGATTTATATGGCGGTTTATGATGGATAAATATACACCAGCCGAAATGATGAAAATTTTTAAAAAGAAGGTCGCTGAAAATGAATGGTCGTTTGAGGATGAAGAGAAAATTACTGAAAAATGGTTTATCGAGAAGAAAAATGATTTTACTAGTTTTGGTAGAGATATGGAATTATTGTTATCTTATACGAAGATATCACACGGACGAAGAATATATGGTAAGGATATTGAAGTTCGTAAAAAGATTTCATTAGAAGATATGAATAAAGGGTTTGAAATGATGTTGGCGAATAAAACCAAAAAACCGGATAATACCATTATGCATACGCTTTTTATTTAAGTGTTATTATATCGAATTTATTACATTGGATATAATATTTTATTAGAACAATTGTTTTATGATTAAATGACACGATAAAGGTTTAGATAATGCGCCAGTTGCTTCATCTACTTTCAAACCACCTTCTTTCGCGGTCAAAGGATTGTTTATACTTAGTACCGATGGAACACCCACTGGAGTTGAAATAATAGCCATACCAACAATTTGCCCACCTCCCGATTTACCTACAATCGTCATTGGTAATTCTATTCCATTTAACACAATTACTAATTCACCTGTATTTTGAATAGTAACCCCATATGTCACTTCGAAAACGCTTTTTGCTGGCAATACAAATTCAGATGCACTTGTTCCTGATAATCTTTGTATAGAACCATATGGATTTATAGCAGGATTTGGAAAATTTATAGATTCACCGGGTTCTATCGCGTTTGGATTATCGTTCACTTGACCAATCACTCCACTCATTAATCCGTAAAAATCAGCAAAATTTATAATTGCGTTTGTGCCATTTGAGCCGGTATCACCTTTTTCACCTTTTGAGCCGGTTTCGCCTTTTGGGCCGGTTTCACCTTTTGGGCCGGTTTCACCTTTTGAGCCGGTTTCACCTTTTTCACCATCTTCACCTTTTGGTCCGGTATCACCTTTTTCACCATCTTCACCACGACAACCCTTATCTCCGGTATCACCTTTTGGTCCGGTATCACCTTTTTCACCATCTTCACCACGACAACCCTTATCTCCGGTATCACCCTTTGGTCCAGTGTCGCCTTTTTCACCTTTTTCACCTTTTTCACCTTTTTCACCGTCTTCGCCGCGACAACCCTTATCCCCGGTATCACCTTTTGGTCCAGTGTGACCTTTTTCGCCGCGTTCGCCACGACAACCATCTTCGCCTTTTGGTCCTTGACACCCATCTTTACCATCTTTGCCGTTACGACCATCTTTGCCGTCAGATCCATCTTCGCCATCTTTGCCGTTACGACCATCTTTTCCGTCACAACCATCACATCCATCTTCACCATCTTTTCCATCTTGACCATCTTCGCCATCTTCACCGTCTTTACCGTCACGTCCATCTTTGCCGTTTCGGCCATCTCGTCCGTCCTCGCCGTCTTTACCATTTTCACCATCCTTACCATCCTTGCCATCTTTTCCATCACGTCCATCTCGTCCATCTTCGCCGTCTTTACCATTTTCACCATCTTTACCATCACGGCCATCTTTGCCGTCACGCCCGGATTTACCGTCTTTACCATTTTCCCCGTCCTTACCATCTTTACCATCTAACCCTGTTTTACCATCTTTACCGTCACGGCATTTTTTTACATTTTTATTTGGGGTTTTACATTTTTTTTCAGATTTACAAGAATCACGGCGTTTTCGAGAATTAGAGCAAGTGCTTGAACATTCCTCGTCAGAATCACAACAATCGTTTTTGGGCATATAATATGATTATTATATATATTATTCATATTATAATATTTATTACAAATATTTTTGCTAGATGATATATGCAGCCATTGTAAAATACAATTTGTAAATAGATCAACACAAACTAAAACTAAGGGCAACATTGTTTTATGGTGATGACAATGTTTTGTCCTTCGGTTTTACATTTCACATCTTTTATGGTTTCGACTTTATGTTTTTCTTGTTTTTCACATTTTCCACATTTTTTTGATTTTTCTTTACGTTTTTTTTCGCATTTTTTACAAAGCTTTTTATGTTCGCATTCATCGTCAGAATAATCTGAATTGGAATGTTCCTCGTCAGAACAAGACTCTTTTTTAGTCATTTATATATTATGTAAATACTTTATTTTTCGCTAGATATATGCAGATAAAACATTAATTCAAAATCGTATTTACAACCATACAGTATAGAATAATAGTAAAAAATATTTTATTATCATATTATAATAGAATAACCAATAATATGAATATCAAATTTATAAAGAAAAATTATTTATATATCATTGCAATATTCATCCTATTAGTAATCATTGGATATAGTATTTATAAATATGTATATGGATACCGAGAACATTTAGGATCACATACAGAAATACCTCTTAAAATATATCAAACGTGGCATACCAAAGATTTACCGCAAAAAATGCAGGAGTGTGTAGATAAAATAAAAAAAGAAAACCCCGAATTCGAATACAATTTATGTGATTTGAAAGATTGTCGAGAACTTATAGAAAAAAATTTTGATAAAAATGTAATAGAAAGTTATGATAAACTAGTACCATTATCTTATAAATCTGATTTATGGCGTTTTTGCACTCTATATGTGAATGGGGGTATTTATTTAGATATAAAATTTACTCCAATAAATAATTTTAAATTTATTTCATTGACTGATAAAGAACATTACGCGAAAGATTTTGAAGGTTCAGGTAGAGGGGTATGCACATGTTTAATTGTATCAAAACCAAAAAACCCCAAATTAATGGATGCAATCAATGGAATCGTGGAAAATGTAAAGAATAAATTTTATGGTGGTGGAACGCTTGAACCGACAGGGCCATTACATTTAAAAAAATATTTTACAAAGGAAGAATATGATGCATTTGATTATGAATATATTTACGATAATGGTTTAGTAATATCAAAAGCAGGAGGTTCTCGAAAAGATGCAATATTAGAAGTTTATAAAGAATACCGAGATGAACAGAAAGATAAGGGAGAAAAATATCACGCAGATTTATGGTTTGAAAATAAAATTTATGCATAGTAACAACTATATTTAGGAATTAGTTTTACAATAAAAATCTTTTTGTTTATTGTAAATATACTATAAGAATAAAAATAAATAATAATTAATATGACGGATAGAAAAACTATACAATTTAATCCAGATTTATTAAAGTTCACGTCTAATACGACTCGTAAAAAACGTAATAAAGGTGATGCTAATTCATCTGGAATCAAAATCAAATCCACACCTGCTAAAAGTAAAATGGATACTTTGAAAAAACGTTCTATTTTAAGAATGATACGACAACATCAAGAGGATAATTATAGAAAATTATTACAAGATGATGATAGTAAAATAACAAATAAAAATGAAAAAAGAGAATCCGATAGTTTCATAAGTGATTTCGAGAACTCGAAAGAATTTTTAAATAAATTAATTGAAGATAATTCGACGAAAGAAAAAATGAATAATTTAAATTCAACGATTCGAAAATATCCAACTCAGCCACAATCTCTTTTATATAGAAATCCAATTGAAAATGTATCATTAGAATTTCCAAATAATGTAACAGAACCGATCGTAAATAATACAAGTTCTCAAATACAAAATGTTTCAAGTATAATGAAACCGATGAAAGGACAATCATCATATATACCAAAACCACAGTATGGTTGTTTGAAAGGAGGTTCTTTACCAACTTATCGTAATTGGTTAATGAATAAAACACAGAAAAATAATCCTATTATTGAGAACATAACTGTTTCGAATCCTGTAAGTCCTACTATAATAAATCCGATACAATCGCCAATAAATACGCCAATAAATATATCAACAAATGATAGTATGAACCAAATAAAAACGCCGAATCAAATCGTCGAAGAGAACATAAATAAGAATATGCAAAGAATAAGTGAGATGAAACAAACGATGGAAAAGTTACAATTAATTAAGAATAAGAATCAATTGAAACGGTTAAAACAAAAAAAAACAATACGGAGAACTTATAAGATTGGTAAATCAAAATTATTGCCAAAGATTTCAGTACTTGTATCGAATAAAACAATTCGTAATAATATAACGACTAAATCACAATTATTAAAACAGGTGCCTATACAAGATATTAAAAAGTATTTGATAAAAAGAGGTTTGTTGAAAGTGGGGTCAACTGCCCCGAATGATATTTTACGTAAAATGTACGAGAGTTCGATATTGATATGCGGTGAAGTACAAAATCATAATCCAGATTATTTGCTTTACAATTTTATGAATGGTAGTGACGATAAATAGAATCAACATTGGAATTCGTCAATATTTGCAATTTTATTATGAAACATTTTTTTAGTATTATTCCAATAAGTTTTCGTTTGGTCATCAGAGTTGGTAAGTAATTCAGTACAGGTTGATGAGAAATATGTTGAGCTTTCTCTTGGTATTAGTGACGGTAAATTGTTTATGGCGATTATATCAATATTTTCATTATATGAAAATACAGGAGTTTCCCAAGTTGTATTCGTATTATATAATTTAATAGGGTTATTGCTTTTTGAATAATCACAACTAATATCGGTTATTATAATTGGATTATTTTGATGAGTAGTTTCGTCAAACCATACTTCATTATAATTATCATCTAATAATATGCAATTATATAATATATCAGTATTAGCGAAAGTACTAGAATCTACGTATTTTTCAATAATCGTATAATTTAATTTTAATTTTTGTAAAATAGATTGAACCCCTTTTCCACATTTTCCGTTGGCACCTATTATTGAAATATTTAGATTATGTAATAAATATTGATTATCTATAATATATAACAGTACGTCGTATATTGAATTCCAATAATTTATATTCGAAATGTTTTTTTTAAATAATTTTTTATGTATAAATTGTAATAAACCGAGAATACAACCTGCAATCCCTGCATAAAATCCAAATGATATAACTCTTTTGTTATTATTGTTAACAAAATATTCAAAATCATATAATATACTTGAGGATGATGAAAAAGCATTCAATATAGTTTGGTATCCTATTTGTTGCTTATAACAATGAGCAAAATACATATGATTATGGTAATATAATTTATCTAATTCAACGACGTCCTTCAATCCGATAATTAATGCATTTTCAAAACACGGCATATACCATTTTTCATTTGTTATAATTGCTCCATATTTCATATATTCTTCGTTTGAAAATATACGATGTTTAGACGATTCTATATAAACAGTATATCCAAATGATAATAATATAGGTATATCTTCTGGAACTATTGGTGTTCTATATTCTTTGTTGTTATTTTCATTTCTTATATACAATACATTACAATTGTTATTCATTGTGGATATTTATAATACTAATATAAAATAAAATATACAAATTTTTTAATTATAATCAATATTGTTATTGAATATGCATTGCAAAATGTAAATTACTATCGCAACCAAAAATTATATAATATTATAATAATTGTAAAAAATATAATATAATATTATAGCATATATGGATAATAAATATACTGATGAAGAAAATAATGAAGTTGTTGATGATAAACATATAAAATATAGAGAACATTATAAAAGGAATTCTATATATTGGGGCATGGGTATAGAAAACGAATTGTATTTAGAGTTCGAAAAGCAAATAGTTAAACCGACGGATGATATCATAGATAAACGAAAGAGAGAACGTTATAGCGTAGATTATTATACAAACTATAAAAAACTCCAATTAGATGAATCTTTGAAATATTATGTAGATAGTATTGCCACAAATACTATAGATATTCCATTATTATTGAACTCTAATTCATTTACGAGAACTGATAAATTAAATAATTCGAAAACTCTTTATACGAAATTATGTGAGCCTAATCCAAAATTCATAGGCGAAACTTTAATTGAAAGCTTACAAAAAGACAATAGTTATTTTATTGATACCATAAATGATAAATGGTTATTTGACGGCGATACCATAGAAATAAATACGCTTTATTTTTTTAATACGACAATACAGGATATGATAGACGAATTAAATAATACAAAAGACGAATTTATCGTAAATGTAAATAAATCATTTGAATCATTGGGGGTTTTTTCACAATATGGTAAAGTTAATTTCATTACACAAAATCATCCGTTTGCTACGTATATGACAAATATTTATAATATTTCGATGTTTAATAATGGTACAATTCATTATAATATTACTTTGCCTTGTGAATTAAATGAAAAATGTAAAATAAAAGATTATGATAAATTTGTAAATGACCATAAAAAAGCAATCAAAATAATTCAATGGATGGAACCATTTTTAATAGCCGTATATGGTTCTCCTGATCCTTTTTCACAAATGATTGATTATTCGAAACAAAATTATTATTCAAAGTCATCTCAACGATGTGCTATATCTAGATATATTGGAATTGGAACTTATGATACCGATGAAATGCCTAAAGGAAAAATATTGACAAAATTACTAGGTGATATTATATGTAATAAATTAGATTTTTGGTGGTTCAATGAGTATTATAAGAAAAATGGTTATAATAAATTATCCGAAATAGGGATTGATATAAACTTTAATAAACATATGAATCACGGAATTGAATTGAGATTTTTTGAAAATATTCCAGATACTTCAAAACTATTTGAATCTTTAGAATTTATTATTTATTTAATGGATTATGTTCTCGATAATGATAATATTCATAATTATGGTAATCCAATAGTTAATAAAGAATGGAACCAGATAGTTTTAAATACTATGATTTATGGCAAAGAATATAATTTGAATAAAAGAGAAAAACAGACGTATGAAAAAATATTTAATATGAAGTTAAAAAATACATCAGTAAACGATATATTTAATGAAATATTTCTACATCTTATTGTAAAATACAATAAAATTATTAAACTATCAAATAAAGACGAATATAAATTAACGTCAATTGGTAAATTTTCAACTCTCACTATTAAACCAAATAATAGGATACTAAAAGGATTGATAGATATACCAGATACAACAGAAGTAGCACCGCAATATCCAAAACGAGAACCTAAATGTCCTTGTGTAATTTCATAAAATCTATAACGTAAGGTTTATTACATCTGCAAAATAAGCATTGAACAAGAGAATGTAAACAACGCGAATAAGCAATAATCCACTATTAATTTATATTTTAATTCAAGTTTGTGCATTTCTGAATTATATGACAAATCATCAATTGTTTTTTTATTATATTTGATTGCTTCTTCTACTATATCATTTTCGATATCATTGTCTAAATCACAATAAAAGCCATACCCATTATCTTTATGTTGTTCTTGATGTTTTTTATTTGGTATGTGCAGTTCTTCATCTCTAAATATCGTATTCATTGTAATATATTATTGTATTATTTTCTTTTTAACTTCAAATTGAAGATAAAAAGTAAGTCAATTTTCTAAATACCATATCATAAATAAATTATGAAAAAAATATAAACACTTGAGAACTTGTATATAACCATTGTAAAAATGAATAAGAAAATCGAAACTCCTCCTAATATTATGAATGAATATATAGACCTTACCAAGGAATATCAACAGAAATATGGTGAAAAAACCATTGTTCTCTTACAAGTAGGTGCCTTTTTTGAAGTATATGGTTTAAAACATATCGAAAATGGTAATATTACCGAATCGCAAATAGAAGAGTTTTCGCACATTTGTCAACTGAATATTTCTGAAAAAAAGATAACATTTCGAGAACAACAAGTTGTTATGGCTGGATTTCGCGATTATACGCTCGATAAATATTTACAAAAACTTACGGATAATTCTTATACAGCAGTGGTTTATATACAAGAAAAAGAAGGTAAAACAGTAAGTCGTGTTTTTTATGGGGTATATTCAGCTGGAACATATATTTCTTATGATACTGACACTTCACAACAAATTACGAATAATATAATGTGTATATGGATTGATAGCTTCAAACCAATGGAAAAAAGTTCTCAACCTAAATTATCAAAAACTCGTGAGACTATTATTTATGGTGTGGCTACTGTGAATATTTTCACGGGAAAATCATCTATATTTGAACATCAAACGCCAATGATTATGAATCCTACAACATTTGATGAATTGGAGCGATATGTATCGGTTTTTTCACCCAGTGAAATCATATTATTATCTCCCTATGATGAAAAGATAAATCAAAATATTTTACAATATGCAGGTGTGAAAACAACGAGCATTCATCGATTCGATACGGGTATTAATAAAACCGAAAAAGTTCTCAATTGCACGAAACAAAAATATATTAATCATATTTTATCGGTATATTACGGAGAGGAAACCTATAGTATTTGTAAAGAATTTCAACATCATACGATTGCTACCCAAGCGTTTTGTTTTTTATTAAATTTTATCCAAGAACATAATTCGAATTTGGTGCGTAATATTTCTATACCTCAATTTAATAATACAAGTGATAGAATGGTTCTCGCCAATCATACATTAAAACAATTGAATATCATAGATGATAATAATATCGATTCTAAGAAAAGCGGTAATTTATCATCCGTTCTCTCTTTTTTAAATAAATGTTGTTCTCCTATGGGACGACGTAAGTTTCAATCACAATTATTAAATCCAACTACCAATATTGAGTGGCTTACTTCCGAATATTCTATCATAGAAAAAATGCTTTTACCCGAGAACATTCATTATGTTGAATTATTTCGAAAACAAGTAAGCCAAATACGCGATATTGAAAAAGTATGCCGACAATTAGTTATCAAAAAAGTATATCCATCTACCTTATACCAATTACATAATAGTATTCGAATTATACAACAATTAAATATGTGTTTATTTGAGAACAAAGATATATGTAATTATTTGTGTAATGAAATTGTCGGAAATAAAGATAACCAATTTGAATTTATCAATAACAGTTGTCTCCAAATCATACAATTCTTGGAAAAAATGCTTTTCATCGAGAACTGTAAGAATATTAATTCAGTGAATTCTTTTGATGAAAATATAATTCAAACAGGCGTCTCAAGTAGGTTAGATGAAATTATAAATGAACACGCTAATAAAATGAAAATATTCACGGAAGTAAAAAATAGATTAAATATTATTATGAAATTTAGTAGCACTAATAATGCAGATACTGAATATGTAAAAATACACGAAACTGAAAAATCTGGTTTATCATTACAAATCACTAAAACTCGAGCGAATGCTTTCAAGCAAATCATTAAAAAGATGATTGATTCGCCAGGTGATAATATGTCAAAAATTACATTGACGAATCCTAATTTTGAAATGAATTTAAAAGATATCAAATTTGTTTCCATTACAAATTCGTGCGATGAAATTGAAATACCCGAATTAGATAAAATATGTAAAGAGTTATTGACGACAAAAGATAAAATAAATACCATCATTGCGGAAACATATTTTGAAATATTAGATAAATTAGAAAAGGATTGGTTCTCGAATTTGGAGAACTTGGCAAATTATGTAGCAAAGATTGATGTTTTACAATGTAAGGCATATGTCGCAAAAATGTATAAATATTGTAAGCCAGAAATTGTCGATAATGGTTCTCCGAAATCATTTGTCAATGCACACGAGTTGCGTCATTGTTTAATAGAACATATACAACAAAATGAGATTTATGTCACAAATGATTTATGTATAGGTTCTCAAGATACCGAAAATATTTCGAAAGATGGAATCTTATTATATGGTACAAATGCAGTCGGCAAAACAAGTTTAATTCGAGCATTAGGAATATGTATTATTATGGCTCAATCGGGAATGTTTGTTCCGTGTTCTCGATTTTTATATAAACCTTATCATTCTATTTATTCGAGAATACTTGGTAATGATAATATTTTCAAGGGACTTTCTACATTTGCAGTGGAAATGTCTGAATTACGTATTATTTTAAAAATGGCGGATGAAAATAGTCTCATATTAGGTGATGAGTTATGCTCAGGAACCGAAACGGAATCGGCATTAAGCATATTTGTGGCTGGATTAATGGAATTACACGAAAAACAGGCGTCTTTTATATTTGCTACGCATTTTCACGAAATTATTCATTATGATGAAGTGAAAAATTTGAATCGATTATCGTTGAATCATATGTCAGTAATATACGATAGAGAAAAAGACTGTTTGGTTTATGATAGAAAATTAAAAGAAGGTGCAGGAACGAGAACTTACGGATTAGAAGTATGTAAATCACTATATTTGACAGATGAATTTTTAGATAAGGCTTATGCGATTCGAAATAAGTATTATCCAGAAACAAAGGGAGAACTTACACAAAATGTCACTAGATATAATGCGGAAAAAATACGAGGATTTTGTGAAATGTGTAAGGAACGTCTAGGTGAAGAAGTACATCATTTACAACAACAAAAGGATGCAGATGAAGATGGATTTATTGGTACATTTCATAAAAATCATAAAGCTAATTTATTGACGGTTTGTGAAAGTTGTCATAATAAATTACATTCATCGAATGAAACGAATACTGAAGTAGCCCCAAAACAAAAAAAGAAAACAACAAAAGGTTATACTCTGGTATAGATTTATACGACCGTTTGACTATTTACTTCTCTAGTATTATGGTCATTATCATATGTTGCATATTTGTTATATGTTTTACTTAAGAAAATACTATCTTCATATGACGGCACATATGATGGTAGGCCATATTTATATGTACCAGGTTCAGAATATAATACATTGCCGAGTGTCTCAGATAAAGTAATATTTACAGATTCACCATCTTGATTGATAACGGTTTTATCATATGTTTGTAAAGTAGGCCCATTTACAGTAGCAATAATATTATCGATCGAATCATGATATGTAACATCGAGTTTATCTGTACTATATGCTGTTTCACTATCTTTTAATTCTTGTAATTTTGAATTAGCAAGTAATTCACTAATAGACGAACTCGCCGAAGTTTTTTTTTTTGAACTTGATCTTACTGATATACCCTCATTAACTGTCTTTGATATACGATATATGATCAATAATAACGATAAAAAAGTAATAGATAAAATAATTAATACAATATTTTTATTATTTAGCTGAATCTCTTGAATATTCATTATTTGTATTATAATTATATTTTATCAAGAAAAAATTGAATTTAATTATGAAAAATATAAAGTGATAATATTATAATACATTATCTAACTAAAATGATTATTCCTGTTAAATGTTTTACTTGTGGAAATGTTTTGGCCGATAAATATAGATTTTTCTTAAATGAAGTGCGTCGTCTTAAGATTGCACAGGGAATGAAAGTAGATAAAATAGTTTATTTAACCAAAGAAAATGTAGAAAAAACACCAGAAGGAACTGTATTAGATGATTTAGGATTAAAAAATGTATGTTGCAGAAGACATATGCTCACCCACGTAGATATTGAATAGTTGGTTATGTTATATACATAAAAAATTTTGTTTATTTTTTATCGGCATAATATATATAAATGCCAAAATCGTCCAGAAAAATTAGAACATATAGAAAACGTAAGCCAATAAAAGGTGGGTGTAATTGTAATCAAAAAGGTGGTTATTCGATCAAAAAACTTTCAATCAAAAAATCAATAAAAAAGTCAATACAAAGTAAAAGAAGCAGAAAACCAATATTAATGAAAGGCGGTTTAGGAGGTCTTTCTAATTCAAGTCTAGATTTTGGAACAGTTGGAGGTGCAACTATTGCTGCTGGAGCACTTGGAGGTCTACATACTGCGTCGAATTCAAATGATATTATGACCTTAGAAACGGTTGGAGGTAATAATCGTTATAGTCTACCAATTGTATAATTATTTAGCCAGATAGTAAATAATTATCTAATTATTTAGTATATCAATATGGCATTCGTTGGATTAAAAAACTTATGTATGCCATCACATTTATATTTAGTTGTCTCTATGATAGCATTGATTGTAATTGCTATTCAAAATATAGGAAATACTGATAGATATTGCATAGGATATCACAGTTGTAATGTTTCAAGTACTTTACTTATTTTCATTATTAAATTAATGTATATCCTCTTTTGGACTTGGGTTTTAAATTTAATTTGTAATGCAGGTTATCCAAGTATTTCCTGGTTTTTAGTTTTATTACCATTAATTGTATTCTTTTTATTGATTGGATTATTAATTATTTCGTAAAAAATATATTATGCATTCTTTATAACGAATGTATAATATCAATATTAAATTATTACCTGAAGATATAGTGATAAATCATATTATTCCGTATACTTATGAAATACAATCCAAGACACTATTACAAGATATTCGTAGTTATTTTTCGGATCTTGATTTGATAGATAATTATTATATGTTCGAATCAAATGAAATGATATTATTGAATGATTTGGTTCGTTTTTGTAATAATAATATCGCACCCGTTTATGATATCGAACCTAGGTATGAAACCATTTTGAAACGGCATTTTTCTATGAAAGATATGACAACAATAGAAATAAAACAATTTGTGTTTTTTGATTTTCATCGTCGTTTAATTATCAATCCTCACCATAAAATCAAATTTTTATGGGGTCTATTAACGCCCGTGGAGAGAACACGATTTTTCAACCGATATGTTTTAACCAATGAATAATTTGTCTGAAAAATTGAATCTATTATTCTTTAATAAAATATATAAAACAATCCTTACATATTTTATATAATGAATCCAAATATTTCTAATATTTCTGAAGAAGGCGATGTATATAAATTTACATTATCTGGTATTAATGTTAGTTTAGCAAATGCTATTCGTCGAACCATTTTATCTGATATTCCTATTAATGTAATTAAAACCGATAATTATCTAGATAATCAATGTAATATTTTAATCAACAATACCAGATTACATAATGAAATTCTCAAACAACGTATTAGTTGTATTCCGATTCATATCAAAGAACTTGATTTATTACCCGATAAATATGTTTTAGAAGTAGATGTGGTAAATAATGGTTCGAATACCATTTATGTTACGACCGAAGATTTCAAAATTCGTAATAAGAACAATGATAACTATTTAACGATAGAAGAAACACGAAAAATATTTCCACCTTGTCAAAAAACGAACTCTTTCATCGATTTTGCTAGATTACGACCTAAAATAAGTTCTACTATACCAGGAGAACATATTAAATTAACTGCGGAATTTTCAGTGGGAACCGCAAAAGATAATAGTATGTATAATGTAGTATCCAAATGTTCCTATGGTAATACATTAGACCCTTTGAAAATTAGTGAATTTTGGGAACAATATGAACAAAAATTACTTACTGAAAAAATGACCAAGGAAGAAATCGAATTCCAAAAGAAAAATTTCTATTTATTAGATGCACAACGCCATTTTATCCCAGATAGTTTTGATTTTGTTATTCAAACTATCGGAATTTATGATAATATAGAAATTGTAAAAAAATCTTGCATTATTATTCAAAATAAGCTTATCGAATTAATAAAAGCGGTTGATTCTGATACTATCCCAATCAATTATAGTGAAACTACTATGGACTATTGTTTCGATATTATTTTAGAAAACGAAGACTATACTATTGGTAAAGTATTGGAATATTTATTATATGAAAAATATTATGTGACAGATAAAGTGTTTTCGTTTTGTGGTTTTAAGAAATTTCATCCACATAATACAGATAGTGTCATTCGAGTTGCTTATGTATCAGCCAATGATAAAAATATGGTGAAACAACATTTACGATTGGTATGTATTGATGCTTCTGAAATATTTAAACGCATTTATGAATTGTTTTAATGGATTATGCTGATATTTTTTTAAGATAAAATAATAATGATTATATATAATGATTATTGTTGTAGCAAGATATAATGAAAATGTAGAATGGACAAAACAATTTCCAAATGTAATAATTTATAATAAGGGCAATAAACTGAACGAAGGATACAATGAAATTTTATTAAATAATGTAGGCAAAGAAGGACATACCTACTATAAATACATACACGATAATTATGATAATTTGGAAGATTATACCATTTTTTTACAAGGAAACCCATTTGACCATTTTCCTGACATAATAGAACATTTAAATCATTATGTAAATAATAAAGAAATTAATACTGATTTTAAGCTTTTAACTTTAGTTAAATATAAATGTGATTTAGCAAGATGTCCTTATCATAATGGATTACCACTAATAGATGTTTATGAAAAATTATTTAACGAAAAAAAGAGAAATATGGAATTTATATTTGGTCCTGGAGCACAATTTATAGTTTCTAAAAAAAATATATTAAAACATCCAAAAAGTTTTTATTTAAAAATAGTTGAAATGTTAGAATATAATATAAATCCCATAGAAGGTTATGTCATTGAACGTTTTCATACTCTTATTCTAAAGTGATATATTTTACGCCTTTTCTCATTTAGCGCAATGCGTATTTTTATAGAAAGTATATTGTATTATAACTAATATAGAAATTATTATATAGAATTTATATTGATTATGGAAAATTATAAGAATCATATAGAATTATCTTTTCAAAATGCAGAAAACAATATATCAAAAATTACACAAGATATTATAGATATGGAAGGTATGACTGGAATTAATACTCGACATTTTTATAATAATTTATTAAATATGCCCCATGCAAGATATATAGAAATTGGAACTTGGAAAGGTAGTTCGGTATGTTCAGCTATGTGTGGAAATAAAGCAGAAGTAGTTTGTATTGATAATTGGAGTGAATTTGGAGGACCGAAACACGAGTTTTTATATAATTTTGAAAAATTTAAAGGAGAAAATAATGCAATTTTTATAGAAAATGATTGTTTTAATGTAGATGTTTCAACTTTACAAAAATTCAATATTTATATGTATGATGGTAATCACACCAATGAAAGTCATTATAACGCATTAGTACATTTTTATAATTGTTTGGATGATATTTTCATATTTATAGTAGATGATTGGAACTGGAAAGATGTTCGTGATGGAACATTAAGATCAATTGAAAAATTAAATTTAAAAAATTTATATAGTAAGGAAATAAGAACTACCAATGATGATACTCATCCTGCGTGGGGTAGTCCAGAACAAAAACGTTGGCATAATGGCATTTATGTTAGTATTTTACAAAAATAATTGAAAATATATTTATAATTACTACACAAAATATATTAAACGTATTATACATTTTATATTATACACCTTTGGACATTTGTTCGCACAAAATATGAGTATTTTTTCTTAATTTACTATATGAAAAAATACAAAAGTGATGACTATAAATTAGGTGCGGTTAAATGTTGGAAAATTATAAAACAATAAAAAATTCGAAATGGTTATGTCGTCGCCGAAAAAATATTGTAATCGATAAAATATATTTTGTAAATAAAAATATATTTTATTTTCCTGGAATACTACCCGGAGGTAATAAGTTATTACTTGGCATAGTATTGGTATTACTGCCAGTAGTGGCTGTAAAAGGATATCCTTGTTCGGAACAATAGTCAAAATCCCACGTATCATATGTATATGGTAATTCTTCTGACCACGGATGTATAAATTCATAGAAATCTATATTTGTATATTCTTCATTCATATTCAAAAAATTTGAAAATTCTAAGACATCATCTTCATTATGACCATCGCATACGACATCCAATGTACACGTGGGTAATGTCAAATCGCCAGACCCTGCCACTTTCGACCAATCACATACTCCATTCAAATAGGCAGCACCCGATGCCTTATTATATTCTGTGTATGCCCACGTTTCATCGAAATCTGTAATACTTCCTTGTGATATCATTATTCTTTTTGCACCCAGTATTCGTTCGATTTGTCCGTGTAATGGCCAAAATGTTGGGTCATATGCGGCAGCTGAAGAAAACATCTCACCTGCTATTCCCGGGTCTTCAATTGCTCTCAAAACTTTTAAAAACAACTCATCATCCGCATCTTTTAAATGAGATTCTAAAGCATAATATACATTGGTCGTTTTTAAAATCGTTTCGGCACCATATTCATCAATATATTGTTGTGGAATAGCACATTTACACGGGGTGCCATATGAACACGTATCTGGACAACGTGTGTATCCCATTCGCCATAATACTTTGAAAAATAATAATTTATCGGGCTTTTGTACCATTGTTACATCTTCATCACTAAATAAATTTCCATCACCCCACGCACCACCAATCAATATATGTACTGGGCCGTGGGTTTCGCCATTGGAACAATCATTTATATCCGCCAACGATGTGCTTTTGAAACAAGATTGTAATGTGGAACAAGTAGGCATTGTATCGTATTGTGTCATTGAATATGTTTTATTATGTCGTCCTACTTCCTGAAATGGATTATTATTCCATGGACTACGCATATGACCAAATCCATTTACATATGGGTTTAATGAACCAGTTTCTACTATACTCCATTCTGCATAATCGTCGCCATCTGGTACCAATAATCCATCCCATCTACCACCATCATCGATTTTATGTTCTGTATTTATCGGACTCGACATACCAAACCAATCGGCATCAAACATAGGGGATTCTGACCACGAATCATATAAATATGTATCCATACCGTATTCCCAATAAGGATTGGCTATGGCTGGGTTAATTGATTGTAAACTTTGTTCAAATTCTAACGTAAAAGCCATATGATGTGTAATGATTCCTGCACCATCGTGCCAATGGTCACAATCAGTCGTTCCTGCACCTGTTAAATGTTTATATGAAAAATATTTAGCTGTATGGAATTTAGACCCATATTTTTCTTGACCTTCACTTTCACTTAATGAATATAATAATTCTAATGCAGAAAAATATATTTCGCGGTCTTCATTTGATAATGTACGAATTTCGCGACGAACATACTTGACCGCCACTTTGAAATCATATGTATAAATTGAATTTACCGCCGTTTTTGATGATATATATACCGTGCCATCATATACACCTGTGACATTTATGGTGATTTGTTGTTGGTCACCATAATAATATTCATTGTTTATATTCCAAGAAACCATATAACTCGCTAAATCAACTATTTTATCTGATATAGTAAAAGAATCGATGGATATAATTTGTTTTTTATATGGTTCGATTACCATATCCCACGGTAAATCATCAATTGACTTTATAACACCATATGTAGGGTCTTCTGCTAAAACGTTTATAATATACTCTGAGTTAACGGATTCTAATATATTATTTGCATTGATGGTGCTTATAAAGATTGATGATTTACTTGAATCACTCGTTTTATAGGTTTTACTGCATATAGCTATAAACGAAACAATTGAAATAATTATAGAAAATGATTTGAATATATTCAACAATAAATTGGGGTTTTCTGGTTTTTCTTCTATAATTATTTTATCGTTTATTGAATCATACATCATCTATTATAATATGTAAAGAAAGCTTTATGTCGATTATAATAATGAAAAATTGATTTGTAGTAGAGTTCCATTTGGACTTCACTAAATATGAACTTTGTAAGAAGAGTTATAAATCGATTTTTATGTTATGGCAATACGTCTGCGGTGCAATTAGACGCAAAAAAAGATGATAATTATATTACATTAGAAACAATAAAATCTTTACATATGAATATGGAGTATTTAGACCTAATTACTTATAGTAATACTATACCCTTTGTGCCTCCAATTACTACTGGAAAAGTAATCAAAGTATATGATGGCGATACGTTTACTATAGCAGCTATATTACCTAATACAATTGAACCTATTTATCGATTTTCAGTAAGACTTAGTGGAATAGATACACCCGAAATAAAAGGAAAAACAAAAACAGAAAAAGAATTAGCAAAGAAAGCACGTGATGCTTTAAGTAACTTGATAATGAATAAAGTAATTACTCTGAAAAATGTTTCTACTGAGAAATATGGTAGAATTTTAGCTGATGTTTATATAGGTGATTTATTTGTGAATGAATGGATGATACAAGAAAAGTATGCGGTAAAGTATCTTGGTGGTGCGAAACATATTCCAGATGAATGGAGTGATTAAAAAATAGAAAAGTCTTTTTATATTATTTTTCATAAATATTATAAAAAATTGAATATAAACGTATGTTAATATGTATATTATACTCCCCGAATTCCAAGGATCTGTCTGTTATAACATAATTATATTATTCCCGTGCCTTAGTAGAAGAATATGGAAAAACGCATTAATAAAAAATTTGAGTCCTATATCACTGGTTTTAAAGATGATATCCGAAAAAAAATTTCAGATTTAGCATTCGATAATATAAAAATGAATGAATTAATCGAATTTGTATATGAGTATGAACGATTTAGTATTTCTAAAGATGATTTAAATAAACGTAAGCGTATTAAGAATTCAATACCTTGTTCAAATAGATGTAACGCAAAACGTGCAAACGGGGAACAATGCACACGACGGCGTAAGGAAGACTGTGAGTTCTGCGGCACACACTCTAAAGGTACTCCTAATGGAATGGTATTAGCTGATGACAAAAATGCCATAACTAAAAAAGTAGAAGTATTTGCAGAAGATATATTTGGAATCGTCTATTATATTGATAACATCGGAAATGTATATAAAACCGAAGATGTAATGGAGGGCAAAGAAAACCCACAAATAATTGCTAAATATGAAAAAATAAATGAAAAATATACTATACCAGAATTCGGGTTATGTTAGTATTATATTAGTTAAGTGCTAAATTAGTCTTTTGATATTTTATGAACAATAGTTTCTTTAACAACTTCTTCTCGGTTATCCAGGATGAAGTTATTAACATCAGAAGCTTTTGTTACATCACCTTTAAAATATTTAGACAATACATCCATTAGCATTTTTTTAGTTATTGGTTTCTTGATATTTTTTTTACAGTACATTATTTGACCATTCTTTATATCAAAACAATCAATCTCATTTTTTTTCATTATATTCATTAATTCCGCAGACCTTTCTTTCTTCTCTTTTTTTCTTTTCACCATTTCTTCATTTAAGGCTCGAATCTCATTATCTATTTTTACCCATTCTTTGATCGAATTTTTTAATTGTTCTTTAGTTTCCATTATATAATAATTTATAATATAATTATATTTTTATGTTATTCCATATAATTATTATACCTATTTAGGATTATTTTCGAAATTTTATACTATTCAATATATATACAGATGAATCAATTAAAATTTACTTCTATAAGAAAAGGTAACATTAATGATATTTATACACCCGCCAATCAAAATAAAAATAATCAAAATAATATAATTCTTAATACAACACAAAAACGCATTATTCGTCAGATTCGTCCGATTGAGCCAATTCCAACGAAACGGGATATTCCTGTTGATAATATTGTTTCTACAAATTCCAATCCAGTGAAACAATCTAATAAAAAAAAAATGAAATGGGGAGAACCTACATGGTTTATTTTTCATACACTCGCTGAAAAAATAAAAGATGAATATTTTCCTGTTATTAAAACGGAATTATTAAATAATATTTATGCTATCTGTAAAAATTTACCTTGTCCTATGTGTGCATCGCACGCCGTTCAATATTTAAATGGTATTAATTTTAATTCTATTAGAACCAAAGAAGATTTAAAAATAATGCTTTTTAATTTTCACAATGCTGTAAATGAAAAAAAAGGATTACCTCTATTTAATGTGGCTGATTTGAATGATAAATACTCAAAAGCAGTCACTTTAAATATTATCAATAATTTTATTATGCATTTTAGAGATAAACATAAAAGCATTCATATGATTGCTGACGATTTATATAGAGAACGTTTATCTGGGTTATTGATGAGTTGGTTCAGCACTAATTTGAAATACTTCAATATGTAAAATAATTTATTTTTTTCTATAAATTATTTTATACGGTAGTACCTGATATCAAATTACCATTTTTGTATACATTACATTTGAATGTGCTTTTGCTTGGTCTTGTACAAGCTTGTTTTCCTGATATTTGATTAAAGTATTGGAATTGAGTCATTTTTGTTTTATTGATAACATATGCCCATAATAAACCTATCAAACCTCCTATTGTTAATGATACCAATAATTGAACCAATGTATAACAGTTATTCGTCATATTCCATAAGATATCGCTACTGATAATAATTGGAAAAAATATAATCGTTGGTAGATTTTGTAATACCAATTTGTTATTTAATATAATAAACATCAAATATGCAAACGTATATCCAAATATAGATTGACCTAATGGTAATTTTGAATAATCAGGGGTTCCTCCTATTGTTATTATATTACATAATTCGTTTGTATTTTCGGGCTGAACAATCGGTAATGAATTTCCAATCATCATTGTTGAAAAACACGCAAATATTAGACCTATTAAATATACCAATCCTTTGAAATCTTGATTAAAAAACGATGCTAAGGTAAAAAAACATACTAATATAAACGGTGCTAAACGAAAAAATAAATATCCAAAAGTTATTAAATTTAAATCCATTCTACTAAAACTTATATTATATAAATATATTTTATTCGAGAACTAACTCAAATACATCATTTATATGTTTGATTTCTTTAAATTCTATATCTTTTATCAATGCTTTGTTTTCATATTTTTTCATAAATTCTACGAAATCCCTATTATTTTTTTCTGGATATAAAAAGGTTTTTACTCCAGCTTTTATTCCTCCTATTATTTTTATATCTAAACCACCGATTGCCGTCACTTCACCTTGTAAATTTATTTCACCAGTTATCGCTATGCTATTTTTTATTGGTCTATTATTCAATAAACTATATATCGCTATCGTAATTGCTGTTCCGGCTGATGGTCCATCTTTTGATACTGCTCCCTCTGGACAGTGGATATGTAACCCCTGACATTTTGTCTCTTCAAATTCTTTTATCAATACCTTTTTACGTTCTAAACTCGTTAAATTCCACGCTAATGTCTTGGCCACATTCATACTCTCCTTCATTACATCCCCCTGTAATCCAGTTAATTTTAAATCTAAAAAGGTGGTCGATGGGAAAAACATCGTCTGGATTGGTATGATTCCCCCTCTACCTAATGCATTCGCCCATAATCCATTTATTATTCCCACTTCCGCTTTCTCGTGTATCTTCTTTTCTTCTATTTTATGATATTTATTTAAATACTTATTTTCTAACAATTCCTCCGTTATTATTATTGGTATGTTTATCATATCTTTATCCGTGCATTTCAACAATTCGATATTTACCTCACCATATAAATCAAATAATATCTCTTTTAACTTTCTTACTCCTGGCTCTATCGTGTAATTATCTATTATATATTCGATAATTTCATCCGATAATTCTATTATATTCTGAAAACCCATATTCTTATTGATTTCTGGTATTATATATTTTCGCACTATCACTATCTTATCATCTAATGATAAATTATCAAACTTTATTCTATGTATTCTATCCAATAATATTCTATCTATTTGCTCTGGATCATTATACGAAAATATAAATAATACCTTCGATAAATCTATGTTTATTCCACTAAAATATTTATCCTGAAATGTATCGTTTTGTGTGCTATCTATCAAATGGGTCAATATACCGATTATCTCTTTTCCATTCTCTGTCTTACTTACCTTATCTAACTCATCTATATATATTATCGGATTCATACATTTCGATTCTATCAATATATCTACAATTCGCCCCCAAGTAGAATTTACATATGTATATCCGTGACCCTCTAATGTTGAACCATTACAAGAACCTCCTAATGCTATAAAGTTAAATGGTCTAGATACTCCATTTTCATCCTTTAAACATCCTGATAATCCTTTCTTCGCTAATGAAGTTTTTCCTATTCCTGGAGAACCTTCAAAACCAAAACTATACCCCGTTTGTTCTCCATTCATCCATTGTCCTATTATTTTTAATATCTGATTCTTGGCATATTTATGACTATATATCGATTCATCCAATGTCTCAGTAATGGTATTCATATCTATTTCAATATTATTCACATTCGTATGTAATAAATTCATTTCGGTGATGGTTTTTGATAATGAATATGGAGAACTTGAGCGAATTAAATCATAGATATCTAATAACATCTTATTATTTATTTTATAGTTCTCATTTATATACTTCATAATATCATTGGTTTGATTGTTTTTGGTTTGCTTCATTAATATCAATGGTTTATCTTTTTCTTGTTTGACTATATTATTTATATAATGTAGGATGGTTGTTATCTGTTTTGTAGTTTGTGATTTTATATTATCTTTTATATAATTGAGAACATTTTCAAATATATGGTTTTTTGCTGTTACTATAAATTTTAAAATCTCTATATTCGTATATTTTTCCTTCTTCTCTATGATATATGTATTACCGAAAAATTCTTGGTAATTTGTTAATATCTTGAAAAATTGGGAATTCATATCCTTCACTCTCTTCAATATTGGCTCTTCTTTGTATATTCCAAACGGTATCTTGGTAAGACCTTCCAAATATTGCTTGGCTTTTGCCCCTGATTCATCCGATTTACCCTTTATTTCTTTTAATTTTACCATTGCCTTCTCCTTCACATTATCATTCGCTTTCATCAAATATATCTGTTGTTCTAATGTGATTCTATTTATATCATACTTTTGCATCATATCATGAGTATATTTCATTGTATATTTTATTGCATCCTTAAAATACGCCTTTATCTTATTTGGTAAGCTATTATATATCATATTTTGCTCGCTAGTATCCATATTATCACTCGAACTCACTGATATTAAATCATATAATAAATATGTTATATATTGTATCTCATCCTCAGTATTATATATCAAAAGATTTACTAATAAATTTCGTTGAGAACATATATCCATTTCTAAAAATCGTTTTATTGTTATATCTAATTTATTGTTTTTTATCATATTCACTTCTGTAATAATCGAGAACATTCGCTTATATATATCATCATTTCCATAGATTAATATATCTTTAAAAGTTAATGTATCTATTATTCGTTTCATCAATTCCTTTTCTTTCGCCTGTAAATTACTTATATTGCTTATTAATTCTTCCTTCCTTTTATCTATATATTTATTATTAAAACATTCTAATTGTATATCATCTACTATTCCATTTATTACTAATGTTTTTCCTAATTTTTCATTCTGTATCACTACTCGTATTCCATATATCTTTTGATGAAAAAAACGCACATTCGATTCTACATCAAAACATTCAAACATATTTGCTGAATCTATCTGAAATGTTTGGTCAGTCGTTTTATTCGAGCATAATGTAAAATCCTGCTTATATGATTTATTTTTCCAATGTATTATTTTATATCCAATGGGCTGTATGTATTTACGTATCAAGTCATATTTATCTTTTATATATGGATTTTCAACTTTTATATTCACATATTGAGAACCAAAACTTATAAATAATAAATCATCTATATTATTGGTTCCAAACCCACATATTATTAACGACAATTTATCTATTATTTTTTGTAATAATTCTATATTAGTATTATTATCTACCTTATTATCATTACAATTGGTGATTATCTCTTTCGTTTTCTCGTACAATTCATTGAGAACATTTGTAGATAATGATATATCAGTATTACTAAATATTTCATAAAATTTATTTCTTTTTATTGAAATTATCGTGTTTCGTATAATTTCCTGTATATATCGGTTCTTATCTATAATAAATGACTTCAAATCATTTACATCATTATCCGTTATCGTATTTTTTAGTTTTAATGAATTATTATTATCATTGATCTTCTTTTTATTCATTA
>Ga0114975_10000100_pt1 | contig 58597 bp, 84 predicted proteins | sample S_130626_EF_Meta_FD_87031 | JGI IMG/M metagenome (GOLD analysis project Ga0114975, IMG submission 87031) | Freshwater microbial communities from Lake Simoncouche, Canada to study carbon cycling - S_130626_EF_MetaG | ecosystem: Environmental > Aquatic > Freshwater > Lake | place: Lake...
GTTCTAATCCTGTAACTAGTACTGTTTTAGCCAGGTTAGACCAATAACCAGAACCATCTGTACTCAAATTTGTATTAACTTTAATCATTTCAATCCCTTTAATCAACTGAATAAGACTATATTATATACCCAAAGTGATTTATTGTCAACCTTTTTAGTCGCCAGAATCAATGTCAAATCCACAAGCACAATGAATACAATTGTATCTAGTTAGGCATCGGCCAATATTAGTACTTTTGTATTCATGCTTACAGGGGGTTCCATCTTGCCTTAGATTGACTTTTCCAGTACCCCGACCGTACATTTGTTGGCCTCCGCAATTTCGGCATTCACGGTCATTTTCACCTTTTCCAGTTCCGTTGCAGACTGGACACACACCTGTTGTCATAATGAATCCTTAAATTCGTTTTAGAAAAATGAATACTTTTGCTGTATCTTTCGGGACCCAATTTCTAGCGGATATCCCGCATTTTTCTCCATACATACGTGCTACTGAACAAGACCTAAAATAACCTTTCTTATCCAGGCCTAGTACGTTGTCGGGGGATGGTTCATGCCATGCATCTTGATGGGTGCAAGTATACCCATAATCATTTCGTATTACTTTATTAAAAAGCGAAACTTTTGCAAACTTACAATCCTTACAGAGGATTTTTTCAGATTTTTTGGATTCTTCCATGTTAGTACTCACTATTTTTGTGTTTTGTATTACGACGGTATGCAACTTTGCTTTGCACAACCTTAGGTTTGAACGGTGTATTTTCTTGAAAAAGCACACGGTGAGCCCTGTGTTTGGGCTGTTCGATTTTGAAAGATAAGAGTTCTTTTTTCATACCCATTAGTATAACAGAACCCTTATTTATTGTCAACCGCCTCGACCAGTACTGTAGTGAGTTCCTTTTGGTCCCTTAGAAACAAAAGTTCTACCATACATATCACCCTGGTATTCATCACTTTTTGCTGAATACTTTAGTACCAATTTAATACTACGATGTAGGCTTACACTAAGTGATAAGAGTGGTCTAAACTCTAATACTTCTGCGGTAACCGTTTCGTTATTGTCAACACAGGTTACTTTACAATCTTCATCATACCGTAACATCTTCCGCTCCAAAACTAAATTCAATACTCAAGTGTTTGATAGACTTGGTAGTGAAACTGCGCCATTCTTTTAAGTCTGTATCAAATACCCGCATAGTAGTCTCAGATACTTTGCGTGGCTTTGCATCTTCTTTAACTTCCACTTTAGGAACAACAGCAGGATTAGTAGTGCAATTCATCACACGTTCAGTGCCATCCTTCTTAGTAAAGGTTACCGTAACTGTTTCTGTTTGTAGAATGCCCCTTAACCACTTGTCAAGTTTGTTCCAATCTTTTTCTGTCCATTCAGTAGAGACATTCATTTCTTTTGTTCTTTCCAAGTTGTGAAAAAGTTTTTGATTTTTGTTTCTTCATCCCAAGAACTACCGTAGTCATTATCCTTATCACACATTGACAATGCCTCTTCTTTAGACACAACACGATGACTAATAATTTGTTCACCAATGTGTTCTTGACTAAACTCTTTGGCTTCTTCCATAGTGACGGTATCCAATGCCCAATCAGCCTTACCCTTGGGCACTTCAACCATATAGCGTTCACGGAATGTACTTACGCATTCGACAAGTACCCACTCAGTTTCTTCCTTTTCAATCTTAGTCAAGCTAAAACTCCCGTCTTTGTGTGTTTTCCATTTAAGTGTGTCACCAATTTCCCAACCTAGTTCATCACACATACCTTCAGGTAGTGGAAGAATCAAGTCACCGGTTTTTGGATCTTCTTCTAAATATACTGTGTGTTTTTTTGACATTTACTTTCCTTACATTATCATGCGAATTAAACCAATAGTGTCGATGGTAGTTAACAATAGATAGTTAGCCAACATACCAAAAGATTTCCTAGACCAAGCAGCCCAAGCATACAAAGCACAACCAGCGATCCAAACAGGATAAAGAGTAAGAAGCGGAGGATTAGGGACTGTGAGCGCCATAGTAATACTGCAACCAATACTGATAGCCCAAGCAAGCAACTCAATAAGAAAGCGAATTCTATTAGATTTAAAGTCATCTCTAATCCAACTAAAAGTTCCGGCTACAATATCATTCATCCTAAGTCCTGTTCATAGCCATACATTGCGCTATCTTTTTCATGTTTGGCAATCATATTACGTAAAATTTCTTCAACTAGTTGGTTAAGAGTTATATCACGCTTATGTGCTTCGGCAAACAATTTGAGTAAGGTATCATTATCTAGATCAACAGGTACTTGAATACGTGCATCAAAACTATTGCCATTGAATATGGCTTCTGCCTTTTCTAAAAAGTCTTCCTCAACTTCAAGGTCAACCCACTTAACATCATCCCATGCCTTACGCCATTTTACTTTACGTTCTTTGGCTTCGGCAATCATAGCATCTTTGAATTCAGGGTTCAACCAACGATATGGTTTATCATTCACTTCATCCCATGATTCAATTTTCATAGTTAGATCAGCCTCATAGATTTCTTGTGTCTTGGTACTGTAAAGCACGGATACATAAGCAAACTCACTTTCGTAACTTAAATATCGTGCATCAGGATAGCATTTCCAACCGTATTCACTACCTTCAGTAATACGGTGATTTGTTAGTTCATTTATTTGACTTAAGTGCATTTTCTTGTCCTTTGTAGTGTTCAATAATAGGTTCGATGTTGTTATTGTATATCTGTTCCATTGTTTTGTAAAGCATTTTGGCATCCTGCGCAGTCATACCAGATGTCCAAGGAGGGTCATCGTCTTTTTTATGCAATCCATAATCATGTCTATATGTCATACACATGTCATGGATGATCTGTTCTTTATTTTTCATATATTTTTTTACATTCTGCAATGACGAATGATGGGTAATTTTCTTGCATTGCAAGAACGGTTGGGCAATGAAATTCAACTGTAACAGTTTGATCATCGTAGTCTTCATTAGTGATTACACTATAAAAAAAACGCCCAACAAATAGAATGATTAACAATATCAAAAAAGGCATCATTAGGTCGGCTACTCTGTTTGGTCCAGGAAATTTATTCATATATAACAATCCACAAGTGTGCCGATATAAAATTGATATCGGTAAGCATAATATTCTTCATGTCTTTTAATATTTTCATATTGATGTATTCGTTCCATATCGTTACGCAACTCTTGGTTTCTTTCTAATCTCTTTTTTTCAGTATAGTCAATTCGTTTCCAATCATAATATTCATCTATCTTGTCATAGTGTTTGTTGAATATTTCTTTACGTAATTCAATTTCATGTTTATGACGTAAGGTATAATCTAATAATGGAGTTGGTGTACTTACTGAGGATTTTATACTAACGCTCACTTGTTTCCCAATCGTTGTTCTTATAATCCCAATGTCTACAGTCATAGAGTTGGATCATTATTTCATACCCAAGTAAACCTAATTCAAGTCTAACACCTGCATGGTCACATTTTCTTTTCCAATCAAAATTAAAATGCAATAGATATTCACAATCTCGCATTAGTTGGAATTCAAAATATTTGTTTTTTATTGGTGCATTCCATGAACGACTAAAGATATCATTGAATGATAACCTAGTAAAGGGATAATCAATTGAAAAGTTTAATTTAATCATGTTACGATTATAACATGAAACCTAATTAAGGTCAACTATTTAGGTTAACATGTCATTTGAGAAGTTGTAGTGCATATTCTACTACGGATACGTCTACGTGCATTCTTTGGGCAATTTCATACGTATTGAGATTTCTCTCTATCATTTCTTTTACTTGCATCAGTACATCACGGGCCATGTTAAACTCCTTAAGGCGTATATATACAACGCCTTAGGAGCCATTTTCGTTGACACTACAGTTTCAACATCGCCCACATTGCAGTCTTTTCCAAATCAGACTGAAACTCTGGATAGACTACATCCAGTTGTTCTTTATTGACTTCTGTATAACCCTTGTCTAGCTTTTTAATGAAAAGTTTATGAACATCCCAGTTATCACCTTCAACCATTTTAGTTTGTAGCTTTTTGCCACGGCGCCCCCAAAAGGTTACATACTTACCATCACCGCGATAAGATGCGGTTGGTTCTTGTAAACAGATAGCACCCCAGACTTTATCAGAAGTGCCTTCACGACACCAACCAATATATGCGTATTTCATACTTCAACTCCTATACACTGTTCCACATCTTCTAAAATACGCTTGAGTTCGTCAATGTTGAGTTCAAGCATAGCACGGATGCCTTCACTATACATTGCCGCACCTTCATTGATGCCTCGGTAGTTGCAAAGTCCAGCAAGATACTTTTCCTTGCCGGCGATTGTGTTACGCAGATTTTCTGCTACGGTATTGATGTTCATTTTGCTTCTTTCATATTGGTTAGGCTAAAGTAAGTGTGGCCTACAGTCCAATCAGTGTTCCAACGAACCATTACATTGTAGATACGAATCCAACCGTTCCGCCAATTTAAGCACCACATATAGTTGCCTTTGAGATTGTAGCGTGTCAGTTTCATTCTTCAATTTCCTCTACAGTTTCTTCCACTGGTTTATCCATAACTTCTGCAGGGCATAATATTTACCTTTTATTTCCATGCGTTAACTAAACCGATTAAACAAGTGACAATTGCCACAATGTTTACTATTAATTGCGGACGATTCTTTACACGAATGGTCCATGCCATAAACATGATTGTACCTAATGTGAATGCTACAATATTGTAGGGATAAACACTAGGTCCAATTGCATTACATACGTGTCCTGCAATAATGAATACTGCACCGGTCCATTGTAAGATATCGTTTACTTTCATTCTTCAACTCCTCAATAACGATGTTTTTCTTTACGGGATCCGTCTTTTATCAAACCGCAAATATATGACCTCTCAGACCAATTGTCATCAGAGTCAGACCAATTAGTCCAGTTGCGCTTACGATATTCCATTTCAGCACGGTGTGCGTAGATTGCGGTATCCCTGCAATTAGCAAGACCCGTTACCATACCAACTAGGCGCTCGTCACGTTCATTACCTTTTCCTACATCCTTCCAATACCAAACTTCATAAGTAGCCTGCCTTTCGACATACTCGCATGAAAACTTAGATGCGTATCGCTCACACCCATTAGAGCCACCATCGGAGCCACACGCCTGCAATGTTAGTAGGCTTACCACTGACAAAATCATCAAAAATTTTTTCATTACTTTACTCCGAATGTGTTCAATGCTGGTTGCAATGTGTTAATCAATTCTGTCTCGCGGGCATGAGCAGGACGCTTGCCCCTCACAATCTCCACGACACCGAATACAAAACGCTCTGCACCTTGCTCACGCAAGGCACGTGACAAACCCCAATCTTTGTTCTCAGTCAAGGCACGTTGCATGTGTTTTTGCATACGGCGTGTCAATGTCTTACGAACATTACCTGCATAGCAAACAGCGGTCAAACCAATGTAGTACTCAAGTGTTACAATATCTTGGATGTAGTAAATGACTTGATTGCGGTCTGTTCTGCGTTTGCGGGTGATTTTCGAGTTCATGTAAGTATTATATACCCAATCTGATTTATTGTCAAGTATTGGGTATATAACACTTTTAGTCTACTTTTGCAAATCCCATGAACATTTCTATGTCATACCAAGCTACTGCTTTAGTATTCATTTCATAAACAAGCACAGGGTATGCTTCTGTATTAACTTTATCAAAGTTAATAAGTTTCTCAAATTGAGATTGAGATTCATCTTCGTCAGACTGGTCCTCAAAAGTCACAAATGCTTTGTTAGTGTTTACAAACTTGTCAATGTCGTAAGTCATGATTGGCCCTTTCAAGTGAATAGAACGCTAGTATACACCCAAAACGATTTATTGTCAAATTGTTGGTGCAAGGATCTCTAAAGCCTTTTGTAGTACTTTTGACTGACGATTATATGCATCCATTTCCCAAGGAAGATTGTGGTATTCTTCATAGGTCATTTCTTCTAGTGATTTATTTGTATAAGGTATGCCTTGCCAATAACACATACCATTAGGTTTGATTTTCAACAAGCCAAGGTGTTTTTGATTAACATGTATTAGTTCATGCACAAGCACTTTTAATTGCGACTCTAGTGTCAAGTTGATATTCAATCCAATACGATTAACTCTGTTAATATCTATCCCGCCATATAAATTATCTTCCAATGGATACAAACACACTTCTATTATTTCAGGTAGTTCAATAATTTTTGATATTACAATGGCTAATGAGGTTAACAAAACCTCATTTTCTTTTTCATAATCTTTAGTTTGATAATAAAATTTTACTTGCATTATGCGTTATTAATTTTATCCATTGCTTTCTTTATCATCTGTTCACGCTCTTGTTTAGTTCTTGCACCTAGGATTACGATATTATATGTTTTATTATTAGATTCGATTAGCATAGTGATGCAGTATCCAGCGGCATTAGTAAAGCCAGTTTTAATAGCAAGTAAACCATTGTATCCAAAGTAATGACTAGTAGGATGATTTACTATTGTACCGGCTTTTCGTTTTGGATCTTTAATAACTTTCTTTTTAGTTTTGCTTTTTTTCTTCTTAGTAGACATTTCAGGCTTAGTGACAATGTTATGTACTTGTGCCGCTTGTTGTACGATATCATATGAACCTACTGCTTTGGTTAGTCTAATGATATCACCGGTTGTACTATAATTCATAGGACTTAATCCAGTGGGTTCTACAAATCCGCTATGAACCATACCTAAATTTCGTGAATGAAAATTCATATCCCGCATGAACATAGTCAATCCACCGGGATAATTTTCAGCCAATGTTTGTGCGGCAAGATTGTCGCTACTAACTAATGCCATGTTAACTAATTCTAACCTAGTTAACGTCATACCTTTATTTAATTTAGTATGATTAAGTTTATTTCGAGTGACAGTTATTTGTTCATCCAAATTTTGTTGTGCATGAAGAACTGTGTAAATTGTCATTAGTTTACTAATGCTAGCAATACTAACCTGTTGTGAAGTTAAAGAACCATCAACTACTATGTTGTTGGTTATATCATACACAACCAAGTTTGCTTTTGCAAACGTAATGAGGGGGAACAGAATGAATATTATTAATATGTTACGCATCATATATTTATTATGACACACTTGTCACAATATTTCAACGTATTAGGAGAATCAATCCTAATATATAACCCAAGAAGAAACACATAGGTGATACTATGGCTAACAACCCAAGATACAACCATGTGTCCTCTATCCAAATTTCCCAGTTATTTAAATCATCTAATGTCATATAGTATTTAGCCAAAAAAATAGACCCCGAAGGGTCTATTTTTACATTGCAGGACCGTTTCCTGATTTGAATCCAACTTCTCCGCCTTCATCTTTGATGCGTTTGATTACATCTTCAAACAATATAGGTCTAAAGTCTGTTTGTTCTACGCATACGCAATGATATCTTGGATCAATTTCATCGCTATACAACATAGTACCAGTTTTAACATCATATCCACGGGGCTTTTTAACACGGTTACTGTGCAAATGACCATGAATGTTGACACCAAAACGACCCAAACTTTCTTCATGTACAGGGATGTGGCTCAATATCATACCGTTCATAACATGATAGGCACGTAATTCACGGAAGTGTTCACGATATTCCTCATCACTGAAAATGTCATGGTTGCCACGAATCAATACCTTATCACCGTTCAAACGATGCAAGGTCTTCATCGCTTTACGATTAATAACTACATCACCTAAATGATATACTTTATCGTTAGGCCTGACAGTCTCGTTCCACATCTTGACCATAGCCTCATCCATTTCATCAGGATCAGTCCACGGGCGAATCTTTGTCACCCCGTCACTTTCTGTGAATCTACACACTCCAGCATGACCAAAGTGAGTATCACTAACTAAAAATACTGATGGCATATTAACTCCTTTCTTTTTTCACTCGACCGATGCGGCTTTCTTTATTCCAAGTATATGCAATACCATCCGGGGTCTTACCGTTTTCTACACTGTCTACCCCAAACTTACCTGCGACTTCAAATCCACTACCCTTGATTACAACAAACGCATCCAATGTCTTAGCATAGTCCATTGCCAAATCAAGTGTGGCAAACTCTTTTTCAATTTCATTGCATTCTACAATATATGTCATTAAGCTATCATCCAACCAGCATCTTCTTTTAACTCAATTGATTCATTACCATCATATTCAGTTACCTTAAACAACGCACCTTCTGGTATCCACATCACTTCCAAATCTTTCATACCACCTGTGTAGATTTCAGGATACTTTAATGTTACATATGTTGACAACTCATCCCATTTTTTCTTTTCTACAAACCGTACAATGCCAGGATCAAAAAGAATTTCAGGAGTTTTGTGGTTCCATGTATACCAGCCAGCACCAAAGCCCGGACTATACAATACAGCAACTTTACCATCTTCACTCAGCTTATTCATCAAATATCACCTTTATAATTTTTAGGCACAATCAGCCCACTATCCAACGTTACACCATTGATAGTGTGGGCTTCATTCTCATCATAAGTTAAACCCAACACTTTCATCATCTTGTGCTTAACTAGCAAGTTAGGACTACGAAAAACTTCTGTGTCATCGAAACCCATTATTACACCAACTTCACAAACTGCACCACTACGACACACACCAGCAACACAATGAACAATCACGTTACTACGGTTAAGCAATGCTTGCTTTAGTATGATAACCAAACTCTTTGCTTGGTCATCACTGATTTTCATTTCTGGTTCAATGCATGTATCATTTTCTTCTAAGTCTAAGAATTGAAACTGATGAACACTATTGAATTTGTATTTTGGTTCTGGAAACTCCATGCCAGTGTCAACAATTTGAATTAACAAATTATTAGGACCGGGTTCAATATGAAACCCTTTTTTAATATCGCTAAGTGCTACGTTTTGAATCCAAGGCATGTTTTTCTCCTTCATTAGAGTATTATATATGATGTTGGGTTTATTGTCAAGCGCAGAAAGTAACACCCTAGGTGCGCTAAAAAGTATTAATATATAAAGAACATGGAGTTGTTAGTAAAAACTCATCCGTATATGCGAGGGTTTATCTAGGGTGTTTATATAAGCACACTGATATCTCTTTCGCTTAGTAGAGCCTGTCTTATCGGGCAGGGTACTGATACAGTATACTTATATAAAGTGTCTAGCTACTCACACCACATGAGCCCTAGACTGAGCAGTTACTCTGTCCATAACATTTCTTCTTCTGGGAAGGTGTTAGACCTCACCCTAGATTGTTTTCGGTATCCCATGTAAGCGGGACCGTAAGGTCAAATCCTAGTGTACCCCCTCTCCTATCGTTCAAGGGACGCTCTTTTATAACGTAAAAGAGTAAACCGGGTATTATTATTTAGCTTACGCTAAATCGTAACGATCCTTCATAACGGTCTTCAACATGATTGCCTCTGGAGAGAAGTCATCCATGTTACCAGAAAGAATACCTTGTGCAACTGCTGGGCTAAATCCTGAGACTAGCGCAACACCTGCCTTGTTAAACTTAACTGGTGCGTTACCGTATGCGGCATTCAAGTTCCAGAATACTACCTTAGGTAGTTCGTAACCTGCTGCCTCGTACTTACGTGCTATCATTTCGATTGCGGAGTCATCGTGATGAACACCTTGGTCGAATTGCATGTCACTGAAGATTACCAATGTGCCTGGCATTTCTGCTTGAGGAACACTGTTATCTACAGCAGTCTTAAGGATCAAATCAAACGCACGATTCAAATCGGTGTTGGCGACTTCACCAGTGTTCATTTGGTCAATCTTTTGATTGATATTACCCTTAAGAGTAACCAACTTCGGAGTGCGACTGAAAGTCAAGAAAGTATCCTTGAACTTACCAGTATTCTTGTCTGCAAAATACAATCCCAATGAGATTGCAACATCCAAACAAGTCAAACCACTCTTAGAGTTGTGTCCACCTGCATTACAAATCATAGAACCTGAACTGTCAACCATTGGCAACACGTTAGCGTCACCGATGAAGTTTGGCAATGCATCCCATTGGGCTTGCATTGCGTCCAATTCAGTCTTAGTCATTGCACTACGACTATAAGTTTGGATAGCACCCTTCAGTACATCGTAAGGGAACACTGCACCAGCGTTAATCTTAACACCAGCCTCACCCTTAACCAACTTAGTTACGTATTCTGCATAAGTTGTACCATGACGACCAAAAGCCTTCTTGTAACGTGCATGTGCCACGGATGGTACATGGTTGTAGTTGATGTTATCCCAATCGTTTGCACACATTTGTGTTTCAACAACATTGGTCAACGCAACAAGGCTCTTACGATATTGCTTTGGAGTCATACCAAAGAATTCACGGATTTCACGTGCAACATCGCCCTTACGAGGAGTCCACTTTGCAGCCAATCCATTACGATTACGCAATGCATCGCCTAACATAGTGAATGCTTGGTCCTTAAGAGTCTTAGTCTTAAACACTAGCAAGTCATCGTAACGACCCAATTCAGGAACCTTAACCAATAGACGGCTAGCATCTTCTGGGTTAGTTAATTCCAAGTGAATTAGTACTTGGCGGAACAATTCACGTTCGCCGGATCCACCACGTGCATCACGTGCCCATTGGACAATACGTAATGCCAGATCGGAGTTTTCAACATACGCCGCAGTAAATGCAGGGATGATGTTTTTTCCTCGGCTTGCACCGATGTTATAGAACAAATCAACGCAGGCATTTGCTGTTGACTTACGTGCCTTCATACCATTAGTGGTACGGGCTTCTTGGTTTGCTACTGCTTCTACAAATGTTGACATAGTGTACTCCTTCCTTGTGTGTGTTATGCAACAGGATGCGCTTTTTTCATTATGATTGAAATTAAAGTTGCTGAAAGCATCCTAAAAATATTAAATTACCTCAAAATCTTCTTTGCCTACTCCGCATTCAGGGCAGACATACGTGTCTGGAAGTTCATTCCATGCACCTTCTAGTTCGTCATCGTGGATATGTCCACAGACTACACATATATGTTGTTCGCTCATTCTAAACTCTCCAAAACTTGTGTGTATGCTTCGGCATGTCGTTTTTCAACTTTAGCCAATGCCGCAAATCGTTTCTCTGCTTTCGCTAACACAGCTTTAAACTGTTCAGCATGATCGGCACTTTCCAAGATTTGGTTTCTGAATTCGTTTAATGCAATTTGATTATCTTCGGCTTTTGCATCCGCTTCAAATCCAGGGTACATTGTAGTGAATTCATAAGTTTCACCTTCGATTGCTTTCATCAAGCATTCTTTAGTTGTTGGCTTGCCAATCAACAATTCTAGGTGACCCCAAGCATGTAGAATTTCTTGAACCGCAGTGTGTTCAAAATGTCGTGCTACTTCTTCAAAGCCTTCTTCACGGGCAATTTTCGCAAAGTAGCGATACTTGATATGAGCCATTGACTCACCGGCTAATGCCGACTCAAGGTTTTTTAACGTTGGTGATACTTTCTCAAATGGCATATTTTTCCTTTTAAAAAATGATAGCAGGATCGTTGTTGACTGCTTGTTTAGCCAGGGCCATCACACCTGGTTCGTTAGTCTTGCTTCAATAGCACCCTTCAACGCTCGGTGTTTTTACGCACTCTGCTCCAGTTACTACCACAGTGTCTAACAGTCCATAGTTAATGAGTTTGTTGCTGTGCCGATCCTAGAATTTAATCATTCAATACGTGTATTGTATATGATTCTGTGTTTACCGTCAATGACTTTTGGGTAAACTGTCTTGGTGGAAGCGGTGAGATTCGAACTCACGGAACACGTTAGCATTCGCTGGTTTTCAAGACCAGTTCCTTAAACCACTCGGACACGCTTCCTACTTGAATATGACTATCCCAGTACCAGACCAATGCCCGTACTGTGTATAATCATGTTTTTCTTGTGTGATAGAATTCCAGAAGTCTTTCATTCCATCATTTAAATGTATGTCATCAAAGATAACTGTACCTTTGTAACCTATATTGGTTAAATTCTCTACAAATTTCTTTTCTTGTAATCCATCATGAGGATCAATGTCAAACATGATTAACGGGCTACTTAGCATCTCTTTGTCGTGATAGAAATTACCTATACGAAATTCTACGTTAATTGGTTGTTTGACTGTAACATAATAACCTATATCATAACTAATGACTAGATTTTTTTGATTGCTTGACAATGCAAGGGCACTAAGACCCTTGTAAGTGCCAATGTCATATAACTTAACTCCGTTATATTGTTTTGAAAGTGTGCTTAACAAATCGTAATGCTCACCTTTTTTATGAAATAAATTAACCTCTTCTTGGTTAAGATATTTGTCTAATGTATTATCAGTTTCTAAATTCAATTATCTCTCGATTTTTGTAATTTTTTTAAGATATTCTCTAGTAATCAAACCTTCTTCGATTTCTCGGAGAGCAGTTACTGCGTAACCATTATCTGTTTTTAATTTGGGGCGATGACCTGCTGTCAATTCTCTAACACGTTGACTTGCTATAAGTACTAAATCGTATCTACTACCAACCGCATTTACTGCGGCTTCACTTGTTTGTCTTGGCATATCATCCTTTGTTATTTGGAGCGGGATGCGAGGATCGAACTCGCAACTGAACCTTGGCAAGGTCCCGTGTTACCACTAGCACCAATCCCGCTTATTCTGGTACATCCTGACGGGCTCGAACCGCCGACATTCGCCGTGTAAAGGCGACACTCTACCAACTGAGTTAAGGATGCATTATTCTTTAACATAAAACTCAACATTTGTTTCTGTTTTCATGTATCGTACACTATTTACTTTTTTAAATCTACTATTGATTTCACCAAAAATATCAAAGCCATCATCATTCCAAACTACATACCGATTAGCATCAACATCACTAGGAACAAATCTTTTATTCTCATTGACTAAGATTAGATAACCACCTACTTTAAGATTGGTGTATATTAATTCAATCTCTGCTTTAGGATCTTGTACATGCTGTAATACAAATGTACTGATTGCTACGTCAATTGATTCTGGTACATTGTACATATTTGTAGGTTTGAATTTCTTTGGCTTTGATACATAGATGTTTGCAAATGTAAGCATAGTATTGCTTATGTCAACACCAACAATGTTACAATCAAATTTCTCAATCAGTTTTTTACTAACACGACCCATACCACAACCAAAATCTAGTACAACTGAATCTTTGATAATAATGTTTTGTTCCGCAATTGTATCAACTAAGAAATTTGTTTCATTCTCAAACTTCATTGGGTTGTCAGGGTCGCTAGTAAGAACAACGTGTTTAGCGTGTTCAAATGTTGTTACATCAAAAACTTCTTTGATATACGGCATTATAGTTATTTCTTTTCTCGGTTACCAGTACGTAATTCACCCTGTGCAATTTTTACAAAACTACGAATGAATTCACCACGTTTATGTGGATCAAGAATTGTTGATGAAGCAATCTTGGTTAGTTTACCAATCTTGACCGCCTTAGCGTCATATCCTCTACAAGTCATTATGCTGTCCTTTGAATTAAATGATAACCAAACTGAGTTTGTACGGGTTGACTTAACCCACCTACCTCTAACCCAAACGTAGCATCTTCGAATGGCTTAACCATTTGACCGCGACCGAATACACCTAGATCGCCGCCATTTTGCCCGCTTGGACACTTGCTGTGAGCCTGTGCCAATGAACTGAAATCTTCACCATTGTTTTTAACTTTGATGTATAGATCCATTGCATCACTGAGTGATTCTACTAAAATATGTTTTGCTCTTACTTGCATTAGTTTCTTTCTATAAAATTGGTCGGAGTACAAGGATTCGAACCTTGGACCCTCTGGTCCCAAACCAGATGCGCTACCAGGCTGCGCTACACTCCGTTATTCTTTTTAATCTTCATCCCTACAAATGTTCCAAAGAATGCTCCAGCCATTGCCGGAATCATTAACCAATGGTTGGTTGTATAATTTATAACTGCTACACTTCCTAAAATGTAACATGCTACTGACCAAAAACTTGCTCCTAATACATTATCATTTGCTACGCATCTTAAATAGTATGTGTATACCACATCCAGTAAAAAAATAGCAAAAAAGGTTACAATGTATTCAAGCATTTAAATGATTAGTTGGTTGCAGAGGACGGAATCGCACCGCCGGTCCCCAGGTTATGAGCCTGATGAGATACTACTTCTCCACTCTGCGATATATTTATTTGTGTTTAGTTGGTGCTTGATAAAAGATTTGAACTTTTGACCTCTACCGTGTCGAGGTAGCGTTCTTCCACTGAACTAATCAAGCGGTTATTCGTTTTCAATTTTTTCAAAACGTAACTTCATTCCCTGACTTAAATCAAATCCATTTAACAAACCAGAATCTCTGTCTGCTTCTATTTCAGGCCAGATGAATGCAGGATCATACTTATCACCCTGTACTCTTATTGTTTTGTATAGTTTATCATTGATGTAAATTTTTAATTTCATAGTATGTCCTTAACATACTGTATTTATGACATTTGGTGGAGGATACAGGGATCGAACCTGCGACCTATTGCTTGCAAAGCAACCGCTCTCCCAACTGAGCTAATCCCCCATATTTTATGTTAGTACTTTCGCTAATTCTCTAGCTATTAAAGCATAGCCGTCTTTATTCGGATGACCACAAAAACTAATTCCCCAATCTAAATTGTCCGGGACCTCTTGTTGAATCCTCCATTTTGCAGAATTTTTACCCCACCCCAATTTTTCATGTAGACTATTAGGTAGAAGTGTTTCTAGCATCGGATTCCATGAACTTAAATAATTAAAATTATAGTTATTTGCTCGGCAATAATTTGCCAAACAGTTAACATAAAATATAGTTTCTTGTTCTACTCCGGAATCTGTTATTAATTGCACATACTGTTCAAGAAAAAGTTTAGTAGACGGTTCTAACCAGCTACCATTCAAACTACCCGGATTGTATTCGACAATTTCGTTTTTATCTTTATAAAAACTAAATCTTTGATTTCCAGTTAACATGAAGACTACATGCACTTCATTCCATTTACTAAAGTAAGTTGTATCATATTTTCCGTTTATCAATGCTTTGACTTGACCGCTATGACTAGCTCCAGGTATTGCTAAATTAATTAAATCATAATCTAAAAGTTTAGATAGTTGAGTTGGCCATGAATAACGCGGACAAGTGTGTATGTTCATAGCGTGTAATTTTTTAATATCTTTGGTTATTTTATATTCAGCCAAAGACTCGTCAGTATACACTCCGATACCATATGTCCAACTGCAACCTAGTGTGATTAATAATTTTTTATTCATAATACCGTTTTATTATTGGTGCCCCAGGACGGACTCGAACCGTCACGCTCTCGCACTGGCTTCTAAGACCAGCGTGTCTACCAATTTCACCACCGGGGCATATTTGGTACGAGTGGCCGGAATCGAACCGGCACGCCTTGCGGCGAGAGATTTTAAGTCTCTTGTGTCTACCTATTTCACCACACTCGCAAAAACTTCATCTCTTTTGACTGTCACCGGGCAATACTCTGTAATTGTCTTTCACACTATCCGGTGTACTTACTTCAATTACTGTCCCTTCTTCAATGCAAATAACTTGATGAGGTAATAAAGGAGGGTTATGCCATGTATCACCTACGTTCAATTCATGTTCATACTGTGTAGCATTTGCTGTATTGATACAAATCACTTTGAATTTACCTTCTAGCACATACCATGTTTCATCTTTAACATGATGGAAATGCATACTGAATTTTGCACCTTGATTAAATTTTAACAACTTACCGCAGTACTTATCATTGGTTGCAAAGATAAATTCATGTCCCCAACCTTTTTCTACAAAACCTTCTAATCTCATTTTATTTCCTATATTTTGGAGCGGGGTAGGAGAATCGAACTCCTCGCTTTAGCTTGGAAGGCTAAGGTATTACCACTATACGAACCCCGCATTAAATCTCTACTTCTTTCCAATTACTGTCACCCATTAGTTGAACAGCAGTTGTAAATTTATGATGTATACCTAGTGCTGACCAGCTGTTAGGATGATTCAATGATACCCAATGAATATTCTTAATTGTGTCAAAGTATACATAATAAATCTTACCATGCACAGGCTTAAAGGTGATACTAACATTTTGCATCATGTCACTTACGTGCATTCTATGTGCCAAACTTTCAGCCTGACGTTTTAGAACTTCAACTTGTTCCATGATACGTTCATACTCTTGTTGAGCATGAAGTTTACCAGCATTATAAATTATGTCCTTTTCTTTGTAAACATCGATAGGGGCAAAAGCAGGACTACCTAAATCCATTGGATAAGGTAAACTACTACGCTTGTCGGCATCTTCTTTTGATAAGTCCATAATCTCTTTTATAAGTGGTGCGCTCGGAGGGACTTGAACCCGCGACCAATGGATTATGAGTCCACTGCTCTAACCAACTGAGCTACAAGCGCAACATGTATCTATTATATAGCACTTGCTAATTGTTGTCAAACATTTTGGTACCCCCGGGGAGATTCGAACTCCCATGAACCAATTATCTGTTGCTTACGGGATATAAATCCGCCGTTTTACCATTAAACTACAGGGGTATATAAATACTATATGTCACATGCAGATAGTAAAAATAATTTTGTAATGCTATACAAAGTAGCAGGAACTGAACCTTATAAAGAGTCCGGTAGTTATTGTTTGCCTGCTGAATTTGTGTTAGATGAACTACTAACAAAGAAAACATTTGTGTCTGATCCAATGTTTGTGCCAGAAGAAAAACCATTTATTCTTGCTGGTCCTGAATTCAATACTATAAAATGATTGGCGTCCCGGGAGGGATTTGAACCCCCACCAACGGTTTTGGAGACCGACATGCTGCCGTTACACTACCGAGACATATTTATAATAACCAATGATCACCACCGTGGTCAATAACTTCCTGTAAGGTTTTATATGATTTTGCTCTCAGCAATACATCTTGTAACCATTTGTTATATCTATCTTCAGCGGTTGAATCTACTTGATGTTTGATATTATCAAACTTTCCTAATCCTGCTAGTACATGATTCCATGCACGATAACTTAAACTGTTGAAAGGATTAGGAACATCTTTTTCAGTTAACATGCGAGTTTTTGATATTTCTAAAATTTCTTTTACTCGGTCTGTTGCAATATCTGTGTTTTTACAATAATTCCAAAATTCTGAATCTTCTTTATTTCCTAAATAGTGTAGCACAATGAAGTCTTTGATATCATCGTATAAGGATGTCATATGTCTATTGTAATCTTCACTATTAACATTATCATTACTAAGATATTTTCCCAATTCTTCTATTTGAATTGCGGTTGCGTGTATGCTAGTAGCCTCTAATGGTTCTACGAATGCACTCGCTAGTCCTAGCGCAACTACATTTTTATTCCATACCTTTTCTAATCTACCTGGATCAAATTTTATAGTTTTAACTATATTAATATCACCGTATTTTCCATATTCTTTTTCTAACTCTAGCACAGCATCACTATAAGAAATAAATTGATCGTTATATACGTAACCCATTCCTTGATTTACTGTTGTCGGTATGCTCCACGTCCATCCTGAACTTAAAGCATGTGCTGTTGTCATTGGCAAAATATTATAATGTTTTAAACGAAATGGAATAGCAGTATTCATTAACAAATGCTTAGAATAAGATATCCATTTCGTACCTAATGCATTCATCAACAATCTTTGAAATCCAGTACAATCAATATACAAATCTGATTTATTGAATTGACCATCTTCTAATCTAAGTTTATCAATGCTTCCTTTTTCATCCAGTAATACTTCTGTTACTACTGTATCAATAACAGTAACAACGTCGGAACATTTTTCTTTAAAATACATTCCAACCTTAGTTCCATCAAAATGATAACTAAAATTAGCAGTATCCCAAATTCCAGATTCATCTGATGCAATGGGAACAATGTTGTTTTTAATGAGTATTCCCAATTCAGTAATTGCATGAATTGGGATATTTTTTTCTAAAGCAAATTGCAAGAAGTCTTCAGATTCTGAATTTGGTAAAAGATCCAATGGTAGAATATATCCATTGTGTTTTTTTGTCCATTCAAAATGATGAACTCCTAGTTTAGGGGTAGCATCAGTGGCTAACATAAATTCTTTTGGACTGAATCCGAAAGAATTTACTGTATTAAGTAAGGAACCTAATACATGGGTGCCACCTTCACCTACCCCAATAATTCCAATTTTACTTGATTCAATCACAGTAACATTGTGTTTATAAACTTTACTTAGGATAAATGCCGCTAACCAACCAGCAGTTCCTCCACCGACAATTGTAATATTATTAATCATCAACTATTTATATAGGACAAATATCCTATATGATTTTATTGAATTTGTAAGTTGTGTCACCATCGTTATTGACACCATTCACCTATTTGCATAAAGCCCGGGCTAGGACTCGGTACGTCACTTGGAATACTTGTCCAGCTTGCAACCTTCTGCCCGTGGACACTACGTGCCCAGGTGGGAGTCGAACCCATCGCCTTCTACTGTTTTGGTCCTTCGAAGAAACCTAGACAGCGTGACTTTCTCTTGCTGACACTTACAAAACTTGGAGTCTAGTGCCACTGTGACATGGCAACATCCCTTGAGCGAGAGCGTAGGAACTGAATCTACGGGTTTAACACCTCTTGGGTTGAACAGTCAGGACAACTAACGGTACTGTACTCGCTAACACCTGTTCAGAGTGATTCGCTTTATTATACTTTCATTTCCAACTAGACATAACTTTTACTTGGGCTGATATAGCCCGCACATATTTTTAAGAACACCGATTGGGGTAGGCTTACCCCAACCTTTGGTACAATCTTGCCATGTCCAGAACTCACCATTAACTTTTGGTATAGGATTTCCGTCAAAGTCTAATGCATTACCAGTAGAATGGAATTTGCAAGTTTGACAACATTTTTCTGTAGCCATTTAGTGTCCTTACATAACCTGGTGCACCTAACAGGAATCAAACCTATCTACCATTGAGCGATCAACTTCAACAGCAATATCAATCTAGCGCATGTACTTGGTGGAGATGACTGGAGTCGAACCAGTAGTGCCTTTCGGGCGGCGGATTTACAGTCCACTGGGGTTACCAATTTTCCTACATCTCCAAATTCTTTTTACCATATAGAAACACACTGGCTGTTGCTTGTCATTGTCTTTAACTACCTCTCGGTGGCGGTAGACCAGTGTGTTTTTATATGGTAGAGGCACAGAGAATCGAACTCTGATTAATAGGTTAAAAGCCTACTACTTTGCCGTTAAGTTATACCTCCATATGGTCCCTTCAGTCAGAGTCGAACTGACGCCTCATCGGGTAAGAGCCGAGTATGCTACCATAACACCTCGAAGGGTTGTACGTATTAATTGATTTTACGTGCCAACCCTAAACCATACGGAAGTTTAGAGTGACACTAGAGTTTACCTCGTTTCATGTCATTCTCCTTTGTTAAAATTTCTCTTTTGTGCTTGTCGTTCTGATTTCCAGAATACTCGCTTCCAATCTCTAAGATGTTTCCACCATTGAGGACTACGTGTTAGAATACCTTGTTGCTTATGTGCCACAATTTTCTCCTTTAAAATTTGGAGTAGGGAGTGAGATTTGAACTCACGGTTTTCGGGATTTGCAATCCCGTGCAATGGGCCGCTCTGCCATCCCTACATATAAATGCTCTGGTGGAAGGTGAGGGATTCGAACCCTCGGGGCACCTTACGGCACCCCGCAGTTTAGCAAACTGCTGATTTAAGCCACTCATCCAACCTTCCTAATGTTGGCGGTCCCAAGGGGTAACGATCCCCTTCTTCAAGCGTGACAGGCTTGTGTGCGTCCATGAACACTTTGAGACCTAGTTATAAGTTGGTACTCGGAAGGGGAATCGAACCCCTCTTACATACGTGAAAGGCATGTGTCCTAACCGATAGACGACCCGAGCAAACTATATGAAAATGCATTAGGATGTTTGATAGAAATAACAGTTTTGATCCTGCCCTACTGTGCCGTCCACAGACTTGTCTATCAACCACATTACATGCTAACTTGATCCGGCGTGCCTCGCCCTTTCGGGTCTGCTTTCGTGTAGTCTTAGTAGAGCCAGCCCGTCAGCTGGTATAGTTTCTCTACTAAGGTACCTACCGGAGTTAGTAACCTAATGCTTTTTCATATAGTCCCTGTAACTTAAACAGGGCTATATGACATTTAACTTTTTAAAGAACATTTGGCCGAGTCTCCAAACTCGCTTCGTATCCCTTGGCTACGACCCTTTTTGCATTTCTGCGTGGGTCCTTGCATTTGAGGATCGCCTGTTGATTTCTCAACTCATTAAATGTATTATACATCTAATTCGATTTATCGTCAACTCTTTTGTGTTGTATTTTTACGTCACTCAGAATCTTCAACTCACCTCTGAATCAATCTCTCAACTCATTAAAGATAGTATAACACCAAACGTATTTGATGTAAACCTTTGTTGTTGTTTTTTCACTACAGAATTGTAGTACTATTGTTTCTTGGTCCGGCGTGCAAGAATCGAACTCACATTCACGGTGTAGAAGACCGCTGTATTATCCATTATACTAACGCCGGCGAATCTGATTCGAAATTATTTGGCTCCCCAGCGTGGGCTCGAACCACGGACCAATTGATTAACAGTCAACTACTCTACCACTGAGCTACAAGGGAATATATTTGGTGCCGAATGTCTGGTTCGAACAGACGACCTATCGCTTACAAGGCGATTGCACTACCACTGTGCTAATTCGGCGTATTTTTATTTAACTGAAGTATATCACAAGGAAACATTTTTGTCAAGTGTTTTCTCTATGATATCTTCCTAAGACAATAAGATTCTACTGTGTTTCGGAACACCTGCAAGCAAGTAGTCCATTTGATCTGCACGAATTGTGCGATTTTGTAGAATCATATTTTCATAGTGATTAGGTGCGTAAGGAACATACAATAGTTCCAGACCACATTCTTTTAACAGTTTGTGACCCTTCTTACTGTTACAGTCTTTACATGCAGTAACCACGTTCATCCAAGCATTTTCACCACCTTTGCTCTTTGGAACAATGTGGTCACGACTTAGATTGTTATAGTTGGGGAAATGTCCACCACAGTATGCACATACATAACGGTCACGACCAAATAGTGTACGATTGCTTAATGCAACTTGTGCGTGTTTGTGTGGATTGAAACCATGACCCTTAATAGCAATGATGCTAGTAGTTTCTAGGTAACTCATTTCACCGTCGTTTTGAATTCCGCCACGATACTTAGCTACAACATCACCCAATGCCCATGCGATTGCATTCTTTGCATGGTAGGTAATTGCGTCATCGTGCGAGATCCACTGCCGGGGAACTCCTGAGATATCTAGTGCTAGAACAGCCATTTCGTACTCCTTTGCTTGCTATTGTCACTATAACTATTTAACTAGTTTTGGAGGGTCGTACAAGATTCGAACTTGTGACTGCTGGTTTCGAAGACCAGAACTCTTCCACTGAGTTAACGACCCATTACTATAACACAAAAATCAATTTGTGTCAATTATTTGTTATCAAAAGAAAACCCGCATATTGCGGGTTTATAGATATTCGTAATTAACTGTTTCATCATTTTCTGATAAAACAATCGCTCCGTTTCGTATATGAAATTTTCGTGCCATATCAGTCTTTGGACTTAATGTAACGAACCTTGTTATTGTAGGATATTTTTCACGTATTGATCTTACTGTCTCACGCAACAAACGAGTGCCTGCTCCTGGGACGTAACTCCAAATTGTATAGAATACTGCGGTTGTTGGGTTTTCCGAATCACCCAACTCATTAACTGTTTTAGGCACACAGTTTAATAAATTAACACAAACAATTGCTGATGGTTTTTCATCTACTAATGCGCTAATAAACCTGTTAGGTCCTACACGAAATTCTTTAGGAATTTCAGGTCTAACAGGATCATCTTTAATATAATCCATTACCGGATGTTGAGGGTCAATAATAAAAAGTAACATAATAGTAGTTTTTAGTGTTTTTTAATAATTACAAATTACTAATAAAATTAGACAGTACCGGGGGTAAGTTGATAATTGTAATTGTTGTACTTATCCCATTGTTCACCTATAAACGGTAACCCATACAAAGGGATAGTTAATGCAGGATCAATAGTTATATTCACTTCAGTAATTTCTGCTTTTTCTAAAATTATATTTTTACTAGTATGCATAAAACTTTCAATGATTTTTTCCTTCAAATCATTTGCTTGCGCTAAATTATGCGTTAACATAAAGACAGAAATTCGTGTAAAATTAGTAATATGTGAAGATTCTGACATATGAATTAAATCACCGACTACGTTTCTGAACGCAAGGGCAATAGGAAAAATTTCTAGACCCGGAAATACTTCCCCTGCATCAGCTTTTTCTTTGTAGCCAGCAGTATAGACCTCCCAATGATCTTTTTTCATTTCTGTATAATGAGTATTTTTATCTAAAATAAAATTATCAAAATCAACTCTAATTTCTTTAGTGTATCTCCATTGTGTCATACTAATCTCCAAATATTGTATAGTAGTATTTATCTTAATTGGTACCCCTCCTGAGATTTGAACTCAGAATTCTCTTACGATACTCCCTTTTGAGGAGAGTGACTTTACCAATTTGTCTAGAGGGGCATTATTGGTAGCACAAGCTGGACTCGAACCAGCAACACATGAATTTTCAGTCCACTGCTCTACCATTGGAGCTATTGTGCCATAATAATTTGGGGAGTTACACGGGGAACGATCCCGTACTACCAGTTTCACAGACTAGGGTGCGAACCTCTACACTAGTAACTCCATAGAATAAAACAGGATCGTTTTTTGCTTTTTGACAATAAAAGTTTTTTTAATTGCTGAACCGATCCTAAAAGTGGTCTGGGTAGCAGGATTTGAACCTGCAGCCTCTGAGTTCCAAGCCCAGCCGTCTACCAAGTTGACAATATACCCAGATGATGTTGGCGGAAGACAGAGGAGTCGAACCCCATCCCTGTTAAGAGAACCTGGTTTTCAAGGCCAGTCGGCGGACCATCCCACCTGCATTATCTTCCATTGTTTGGTGGACCGTAAGAGAATCGAACTCTTACTTCCGAGTTGCAAGCCCGGTGTGCTCCCATTATCACTAACAGCCCATGAATAAGTTTTCGGGAACTAATTCGGTGTACACTTGAATTAGTTTGTCTCGTATACAAGAGTTTATCGACCTTTATAATCTACTGGTGTGTCACACATGCCGCCATGTGCTAGATTACAAGGGACTCAATCATATCGTCTATCCCGAAATTTATTTTTTTATTTTATGCAATGTTTGCACGTGGATCTTGCACATTTCCAGTGCTCCGACTATTTCTTCTATCGAAGTCTTATCAGAATATACCGTAACTACTTCATTCAAAATATCAGATAGTTTTGGTAAAGGCTCAGTAACATCTTCTTTTTTTGATTGTTTACTGTTGAATTCTTTATATAATTTGGCAAATTCTTTTTTAGGTATACGCTCTTGTACTTTAGTGTAGTGTATGCAACTACCTGTTTCCGTATCCCAAAAATGCTTAACTCCGTTTTTAAATGTTCTAACGATGTATCTACCGCTCATCATATATCCTTTTAATATTTTACATTTTAAATGATAACACAGTTAATAACAGATTGTCAATAAATTTGGTAGCCAATGATGGGAACGATCCATCGACCCCCGCCTTATCAAGACGGTGCTCTACCACTGAGCTAATTGGCCAAATTGTTTGGTAGTTGAGGTCGGACTCGAACCGACGATAGATACCGTATGAAGGTATTGCATTAGCCACTATGCTACTCAACCATTATAGAAACATACTACATGGATGAACCCACGTGTCACAATAAAGTTAGAGTATGTTTCTATAATGGTGCTGATGGCGAGATTTGAACTCACGACCTCTTCCTTACCAAGGAAGTACACTACCACTGTGTTACATCAGCATATTGGTGCGACCGGAGAGATTCGAACTCCCGACTCCTAAGTTCGTAGCCTAGTACTCTATCCAACTGAGTTACGGTCGCATATAAAACAGGATAGCATCTTTTTTTCATTAAAAGTGAAATTGGATTTGTTTGCTGTTGCTATCCTAAACTGGCATCCTGCACGGGAATCGAACCCGTCTCTGCGACTTGAAAGGCCACTGTTCTTAACCGATAAACTAGCAGGATATAAATTTGGCAGAGGGTACTGGGTTCGAACCAGTGATAACAGAGTCAAAGTCTGTGGTGTTACCGCTACACTAACCCCCAACATATTTTTAATAGTTTTGTGCGTCCTTCAACCTTCACAGGGTCTGATTTTTTCCTCGCACTATGCTATTCTAAAACACATTCACCCGAATGGACATTGTCACCTCCGCCAGCTGTCGGAAATGTGTTTTAGAATAGCGTGATGTATCTTTCAACATCCACGCTATGATAGGGTTGATACCCTACCCAGTAGTCTTACTTTTCACGTTGTCGCCATGAATTTCATGTATACTGTCCGCCCGTTTACTACTGTTTAAAGTGTGTAGTGAGACCTCGTTTCTCTTACCACTAATTGGAAACCCCTGAGACTTTTTAGTTTCCCAGGGGTCAAAATAATTTGTTATGATGCTAACTTGTTATTCCGTTCCCCGGGCCTCTCTTTGATTCTCTGTGCCGCGAATACTTGTAGGATATGCTGGTACAAAGGCTAAGGAGTCTATTGACCATAGTCCCATATGTTTCAGCGATTTACAAGTTTTATTCATCATAGTCTCTTATTTAGTCCTGGTTTACAAATTTCTTTTTTTAAGTCGCTTTTCGGCGCCTTTTCTCAATTCATACATGAAGTATACATCAGATTTGATTTATAGTCAACCGTCTGTTTACCCAATTTATTTAGTGTCATTCATTGTAGTCATTAAATATAACATGATATTTAACCCCAACGAACACACCGTTATTTTTCTTAGCTATGATGAACCCAATTGTGATGAAAATTTTCAACACTTACTGACACTTAGACCAGATGCTCTCAGAGTACATGGTGTTAAGGGTTCTGATACTGCACACAAAAAAGTTGCAGAGATATCATTAACTAAGAACGTGATTATAGTCGATGGTGACAATATTGTCAACCGTGATTTCTTCCATAATACTATTGAACTCAATGATGACGTTGACCTTAGTACTTCTGTGTTAAGTTTTAGCGGATTGAACTGCATCAACGGAACAAAATATGGGAACGGTGGCATCAAAGTCTGGCCCACTGAACTCATAAAGAACATGCGTACACATGAAAATAGCGACAGTCCCGAGACTAAAGTTGACTTTCACTTAGAAAAGTATCTGGAATTGAATGATGTGGGTAGTACAGTTATGATTAACAGTAGCCCAAAACAAGCATGGAGAGCAGGATTCCGTGAAGGTGTTAAGTTATGTCTCAATGACAAGGGCGTGATATGCGAACTAGATGACATTGATTGGCGCAACTTTGATAGACTTTGGGATTGGATGCATGTGGGGCAAGACGTTGAGAATGGGATATGGGCAATCTATGGTGCTAGATTGGCAGCTTACCTAACAGTCATCAAACGATTTGATTACACTGAAATAGAAGATTTTGATTACTTAGATAGAATTTTTAACAACGCACTATCATCAGTAAACTTGATTGAAAAATGTAATAATTTGGGAAAAGCAATCAACCATTCGAAAATATCATACGTGCTTTCAGTCGAAGATAGTAAACGCTACAAAGATACTACCAAACCCGTATATCGTAGCCCTGAATTATTTTTGAAGCAACCTCATAGTAATGAATACGACATTGTGTTCGTTGGATATTCTGAACCCAATAGTAGCAACAACTATAATAAATTGTGTGAACGATTCCCTAGAGCAAAAAGAATTGCCGGAGTAAGCGGCGCACATCAAACACACGTTGAGGCTGCTAAATTATGCTCAACAGATTATTTTTGGGTAGTAGATGCTAACGCTGAAATAGTAGATGATTTCAATTTTGATTATGTTGTTCCTTTTTATGATATACTTACGGTTAGAGTATGGCGTGCAAAAAACGTTGTCACTGATATGGTATCCGGTTTCGGTGGTGTTAAACTATTACCAAGAACACCTACTATTAGAATGGACAATATTAAAATCGAACATATCATGGTCGTCAGTAATATGACTAGAAATGGTTCATGAATGACAGACTTTACTGAAATACCATTTAACAAGATAGTTAAGTTTGGTCAAGCAACAATGCTTGATGAAAATCTATTTTCTATCAGTTGGATACTAGGAAGATTCTGTAATTACAAATGTAGTTACTGTTGGCCCTACGCAAACACACAAATACCCGACCATCAAGAATTAGAAATCTATGCTAGAACAATGGACATTATTAGACAACAAGCCAGCAATAATGGCTATACAAAGTTCCATTGGAGTTTCAGCGGTGGTGAGCCAACTGCATACAAACACTTTCTAACATTAGCCGGGAAAGTATTATATGATAGCATTCATATGACCACTAACTTAAGCCCAGGTATTCAATGGTGGGAACGTTGGTTAAAGGCTACGGAGTTGAGTAGACGCCGTAGTATTACTGCTAGCTTTCACCATGAATTTGCAAATGAACAAGAGTTTGGTGATAAGATATTATTCTTAAATGAAAACAATGTATTTGTAACTGTTAATCAAGTTATGGTGCCAGAGCAGTTTATGGATTTATATGCAAGATGTATGCGCTTACACGAACGGGGAATTAACGTGACATTAAAGCCACAAAGTGACCCAACTGCAAGTAAAGTAGTTGACGGGTACACCGAAGATATGATACAATTGATGAGAAGAGGATTCCCGCAACATGTTCGGGAAGAAGAATTGTTACAAGTAAAATTAATTGACAACGACAATAAAGTTTGGCACTTAGACCAAGCTGAACGATTTAATGCATTTGGCTTTAACAAGTTTGAAGGCTGGATGTGTAACAGCGGCTATCAAGGTATAGTGATACGTGAAAATGAAGTAAAGCGTAGTTATAGTTGCCATGATCAAAGATTAGGGACACTAAGTGAGGGTTTTACTATATTTGATAAGCCTGCAATTTGCACTACACCTAGTTGTGTTAGTAGTGCCGATAGTAAGATACCAAAATGCAAATAGATACAGAACATTTACATCACTGGATGAATGCAGTGAGAATTAGCAATAACCCAATGCGTACACTTGACGCATTTTGGAGTGGGCAAATCAAAAGCAAAGAATGGTTGATTGAGAGATTAGAAAATATATTTGAGATTACCCCTAATACAAATCCATTAACTATTGAAATCCACGGGGGATGGGTGGGAACTCTTGCTAGTTTATTGTTTCAAAGCAAACTAAACATAAAAAGTATTCGTAGTGTTGATGTTGACCCGCATGTTCAGCATCTTGCAGTTGAAATGAATCGCATTGAATATAATCAGGGTAGATTTGATGCAATCACAAGTGACATGTGTTATCTACAAAATTATACAGCCGATATTGTGATTAATACTAGTTGTGAACATATAACGCAAGAACAATACAACAAGTGGTTACAAAATACACCAATCAATGCATTGATTATAGCGCAAGGTAACAATTATGATATTCCAGAACACATTCGTACTAGTAAAGATATAGAAGATTTTGAATTACAGTGCCATCTTTTTCACAAGTATGTAGGTACATTACAGTTGCCAATGTACAATAGATACATGATTATAGGAAGAAAATGATACCAAATAACTTTATTGAAGTTCGACAAGATGAGTGGGATTCTGAATTGTTGTGGGTAGAACTAGAACTTAGTAATATTTGCAATTATAAATGCTGGTATTGTTGGCCCGGGTACAACGACGGATCTATAAAATGGCCTGATTATGATTTACTTGTTGAAAATATTTCATATCTATTAGATTATTATTTAAAAAATACAAACAAGAAAAAAATTGCTATACATTTGTTAGGAGGCGAAGCTACTCACTGGAAGAAATTCATAGACCTATGTAGATTTTTTAAAGAGAACTACAATTCGTATATTGTACTAACCACTAACGGGACAAAAAAATTAGAATGGTGGGATGAAGCATGTCTATACTTAGACAATGTAAGTATTAGTATTCATCACGAATTTGTGGATACTTACCACATTTGCCAAGTTGCAGATGCATTATACGAAAAAGAGGTATATGTTGAAACTAATGTTCTTTTAGATCCATTTAAATGGGATAAATGTATAGATATAGTTAACCAACTTAAAGATAGTACGTATGATTGGTCTATTAATTATAGAGAAGTCACGCATGATTATCGTAGACAATATACCCCAGAACAAGATGCTATCTTATTTGGCTCATCAGCTAGACCTTCTGATAGGTTACCTAAATTCAAAGTACCCCCGTTGTCTAATTATCACAGTACAACAGTCATTGATTCAACCGGTGGGCAACATTATTTCAAATACAAAGATTTGCTATATCAAAGAATGATTCAATTTAAAGGGTGGGAATGTAATGTCGGTGTGGATTGGTTAGCTATACATGCAAACGGAGAAATATCCGGTATTTGTAGAAACGGGTTGTATGAGGATAGCGTAACTTACAATTTATTTGACACTAATTTTAAAGAAATATTTTCACCGAACATTGTACCAACTACTTGTGTGTTAGAAAACTGCTGGTGCATATTTGAAGTCAATATGCCAAAAAGAAAAATTATTCCAATTAAGGAAATACAATGAAAAATCATGTTTTATTTTTTTCCCTCACGGGTAAACGTTGGGAACGATCATTATGGCCACATCGTGTAGCTACTTTCTTACGCATGAATGATTGGGATGCTGAAGTTATCGATTTTACATCGTTCTGGAAACTAGAAGAACTACAAGAACTAGTACGTAGTAGAGCATCCGATAATACTGTTATGTTCTGTTTTGGTACAGCATTCTTGAACCCATGGAGTCCATACTTAAACGAATTCATTGCGTGGTTGAAGGAAGAATACCCGACTATACCAGTAGTAATTGGTGGGCAGAATGCATTAGTGACTCCTGCTGAACATGTAGACTATTGGGTTGATAGCTATGGGGAAAATGCAATTCTTGCATTATGTAAACATGTAATAGGCACATTAGGTGCACCTCTTATTACTGACCCTGCATTATTTGGAAGTAAAAAAGTTATTCGTGGATTACATGCTTATCCTAGTGCTCCATTAGATAACTACTTAATAGACTACGAGCATAGAGATTTCATGCAGTCATACGAATGTCCACAAATTGAAACGGCACGTGGTTGTATGTTTGAATGTAGCTATTGCAACTTCCCTATTATTGGTCAAGCCAAAGATGTTAGCGTAAGTAAAGAAGAATTTAAGCGTCAAATGCAAACAGGATATGATAAGTGGGGAATAGTCAATTGGCGTGTAATGGATGAGACCTTCAATGATCGTCCTGAAAAATTACAAAAGTATGCTGATGCTGTTGATGAGTTAGGATATAATCCTTGGATATGTGGATTTGCTAGAGGTGATTTAGTTGTAAAACATAAAGCACACTGGGATACTTATATCAGACTCGGTTTTCTTGGTCATAGTATGGGTCTTGAAACTTTCAATAGAGAAGCAGGAAAACTTGTACGTAAGGGTATGGACCCAGAAAAGATACAAGAAGGATTATTAGAATTTCAAGAATATACTGATATACATGCTCCCAAACGATATAGAGCAAACATACAATTAATATGCGGCATACCCGGTGAGACAACTGAAAGTTGGTATAACTCATTGAATTGGTTAAACACTAAATGGAATAGACAAAGTGCCAGCGCACATATTTTAGAGATAGGAGATTATGATGCAAGTCTCACTAATCAAAGTCGCTTTACTAAAGAACTAGTAGCAAATGGGTTGATGAAATTAGAGGCTAGGAATAATCCAGGGTATGAAGTAACTAAAGATAATAATGGTAACGTAATCTTTAAATCTACTACGCCAAGAGGCGGTGGTGTAGGTAGCACTAGAAATGACATTGTAATATGGAAACATCATACTATGGATTGGTATCAAGCTGAATCATTAGTAAAAGAATTCTATTCAGATAATGGATTTACAGGTCTTAAAGGATGTAATCCGTTTTTAACAGATAGATTATTTGTGTACCATGAAACTAATATATATGAAAATGTGTATGATTACAAAATATCTGATTTGGATACTGACGATATCAAGTTTAAAAATTTTGTACAAACATACATTGACAACAAATTAAATTGGAAAGCATAATGTATAAATTTAAAGAAATAAGATCCGCTCATATAGAACTTACTAGTAACTGCCAAGCTAGTTGTCCGATGTGTGCTAGAAACTTCCATGGTGGAGTAGAGAATCCATTACTTCCTGTAAAAGATATTAGCACAGATGTGTTTGTAAAGATATGCCCTACTGAATTTCTACAGCAGTTGGACAACATCACACTATGTGGAAATTTCGGAGACCCTATATTAAATAAAGAGTTGATCCCAATTATTAATTACATTGTTAGTGAAAATCCTAATATTAAAATAGATGTACACACTAACGGTAGTGCTAGAAATACTGCTTGGTGGATATCATTGGCAAAAGCATTACCAAAAAATCATTCAGTACAATTTGGTATTGATGGGTTAGGAGATACACATGCATTATATAGAATTGGTACTGATTTTAATAAGATTATAGAAAATGCTAAAACTTTTATTGAAGCGGGTGGTAGGGCACGTTGGAACTTTATTACATTTAAACACAATGAACACCAATTAGAATCTTGTAGAAATCTAGCGCATGAAATAGGATTTGAAAGTTTTCAAGAAAAACAAACAAGTAGGTTTATTGGTAATCCGTGGTTTGATGTACTAGATAAACAAGGTAATGTTACTCACCGTTTAGAAAATCCCACTGAGCAAAAGCTAATTTTTATTGATCGTAAAACAGTAGAAAATTATAAAGAAGTTATCAAAGCCGCAACAATTGAATGTGAAGTTGAAAAAACTCTACAAGTATATATTGACGCCCAAGCAAGATTATGGCCATGTTGTTTTATAGGTGCAACTCCATATATCTATACTAAGGAAGAACAATTAGTACACGCATACCAAACAGACAGTAGTGCTAGTTTTAGTAGTCTAGTAGATGAATTTGGTGGCATGGATGCTTTTGATTTAAACTTACACAGTATACAAGAAATTGTTGATAGTGAAGCATGGCAAACTAAATGGAACCGAGTATTCAAAGACAATAGTGTTCATGTTTGTGCTAGAGTATGCGGTAAGTTTCCAGAACCTACTATTAGTCAATGTAGGGATCAATTTTTAGATTTGGAAGTATTTAATGAATAATATATTTTGGTTGCAGCCAGCAAATACTAGAATTGGTGAAGGTCAAAGATTAATAAACGAGAAAACAGGTAGTTATAGTTTCTGTGCTTTACCTTGGATACACATGGCAACACGACCCAACGGCGATGCACGATTATGCTGTGTGACTAATGCTAGCGGTGCCGCTACAGGAGATCATACTGTTGGGTTAGTAAAGAAAGAGAATGGGCAGCCCGCTAACTTTGGACGTGATACTCCATTAGAATCTTTCAACAATGACTACATGCGTGATGTACGATTGACGATGTTAGAGGGGAAAGTGCCGGCTAGTTGTACTAAATGTTTTGAGGAAGAATCTAACGGGGTCGTAAGCAAACGCTTATGGGAAATGTATGAGTGGGATCGTGATGGTCTTGATTTTAATAAACTTATCTCTGATACTGATAATACCGGTGCTGTCCCCCCTGTTATACGATACTTAGATTTAAGACTTGGACATACTTGTAATTTAAAATGCGTTATGTGTAGCCCGCATGATAGCAGTAAATGGTTGCAAGACTATGATAAACTTATTGAAAAGACAAAAAGTATACAAGTATTGAAACAAGTGGGATTTGATAAAAAAGAATTTAATAATACTTGGTATGAAAAGCCAGAGTTCTGGGATGATGTATTTGAGCAGATACCAAATATTACACAACTATACTTTGCTGGTGGTGAACCACTGATGATTAAAGAACATCGTAGATTCTTAGATGAGATTGTCAAAAGAGGCTACGCTAAGAATATTAGTCTACGATACAATAGTAATGGTATATTTGTAAATGAAGATATCATCAACGTTTGGAGTCAATTCAAACAAGTACGATATGCATTTAGTATTGACAGTAATTTTGACCGTAACAATTACATTCGTTATCCTACTAATTGGGAAGATATTGAACGTAGTCTATGGTTAATGGATTCAGCTCCAGATAACATTCATTGTGCTATTGCGTGTGCTGTACAAGTATTCAATGTCAAAAATATTATTGACTTTGCTAAATGGAAACTATCACAAGGTTTTAAGAGAATCAATAAATTTAAACTAGATGACTATGAAACAGGTGGCGGTATCATTAACCTACATCTACTATACATCCCTACATTCTTAAGTGCTAGAATATTACCACAAGAAGACAAAGAGCAATTAGTCAAAGACTTTGCAGAATTCAAACAATGGCTATGGGATAACTACAGGCAAGATGATAACTTCTGGAAAGACAATCCTTATGGTTGGAAGCGATGGGAGGGGATACTCAAGTTTGTTATGGCTGAAGACCATACGCATTTACTCCCTGACTTTAAAGAATATGCAATGAACCTAGATTCTATACGTAGACTAGATGCTAAGACTGTGTTTCCTGAGCTGGCGCATATTTTGTAATAGGTATATCTGCGGCACATGTGCAGAAGTTTCTGTCACATATAACATTATCAACTGGAGTAACAAAAGTATCGTTATAGATGTTACCTAAACTTCCTCCCACTCTGCAAGTAGCCCTATGAACATCACCGTCCCAATTAATCATTAGACTTTCGAGTCCGGCATTGCATGACCAATCTTTATATTGATTCATATGAAGTTTGATAACGTCATTGGCATGCATTATTGTATCAACGTCAATCAAGCAGTTGCCCTGTACGGTTGCTTCTTGCTCTTTAATCCAAGCTAAATCCTCAGGCTTATATCGCATATCATCAAACGAATCATGGTCACCTTCAGTCCATCGTATGCGTCTAACAGTACTAGGAATATTAGCTAATAAACATCTAGCACGTAATTGTAATACATCGTCCATATGATCGTGATGCGCCATAATCTGTGCAATAACTTTTTTATCTGTTAAATCTACTATACTTTCCGCAGTGTTGAATACACGTTTCCAATCATATTCTAAGTGTAGACTGAAAACATATTGATCAACTTCTAAACTAGCATAAAACTCATAGGGCAATGTACCATTTGTTGTTACGCTAATCCAACTGACTCCTTTATCTCTACAATACTTAATAAGTTCTGAGAATTTAGGATGCACTGTTGGTTCACCACCCGTAAAGCCAAGACGAATAGGTTTACCCAGTGACACTAGTTTGTCTACAGTTCTTTTTAGTATGTTAACATCAGTATGTGAACTAGTGTTATCATGTATACTACTAGGACAATAACTACAATCATAGTTACAGCGTTTACCGAGGTTCCATTCTATCTTAATGGAACCTTGATGCGGCCAGCGGCTTGTTACTTTCAGCATACGGAATCCAAGTTAGCATGTTGCATAAGAGTATTATGATACATATCACTATTAAAAAATCTAATTTGTTTTACCTCTGCATTATAACCCAATACATCTCTATTCCATAACAATCTACATTGATGATTAGGAACATACCAGTCACTAATTGTGGGGTGGAAATTTAAAAAGGCATCGGTTATTATAATCTCTCCTAGCAAATACAATCCTAACGACATCTTAGTCAAGTCGTGTAATGGAACAGAATATTTAGAATCCTTTGCCCATTTGTATAAGCGTTTTTCTGGAGTTTTTAAAAAAGGAAAATCTGCGTTGAAGATCATAATTGTTTCTGAACTAATAGTAGTTTGCACATTTAGATCATCTAAATTATCATCAGTCTTGGCAATTTCATTCCATGATTTACCTAATGTGCCAAATCCTAATAACAAATGCCCCCATTTATTTTCATTCATTAACCAAAGTTTGTATTCTTCTTTGATTGTAATTCTAACATTATCGGGATCTTTATAAAATGTTGTGCTGGAGTCATATTCGGTTAAAAAATTATTCTTAGTTTCAATGGCATGTATTAACAAGTTGATTTGTAACTCATCTACACCCGGATTGTTTTTAGAGTGTTCTACAAAACTATTATGCAATTTGTTTAACTGATCTTGTGATACAGGCAATTCTAATACAGGCCTGTTTGTTTTAATAAGTAATTCATTTATTTCAAAAATTAAATCTTTCAAACTTTTTCCGTGTGTAACACCCATAGTAAATTTATCAGAATCTTTATGTAGCTGTTGCCATATATGCTGTACTGGATTATCATTCAAATGATAAAATAAAGATAGTGTTCCTTGTTTTGATTCTACTATAATTTCAGCCGTGTTAAATCCAGACAAATTATAAAACATTTCTTTGATAGCATCATTCATAACCAACAAACTCCGGCGTAACATCGAAGAAACGTTGTCCTCGAGTAGCATCTAGCTTGCGATTAAATTCTATACATTCTTGCCATTTATCTGACTGATCATTAGCTGATAGAAAATTAATAACTCCTGAAATTTGCCCTTTGGTTAATTCTAATAACATCGGGTGTTCTTGCACTAATTTAAAATCTTTTAAACGTTCCTGAACGTTGATCAATCGTGCCACCGCTAGCGTCTTCAAAGGTTGTGGCAATACTTGTGCGCTTAGTACATTGGGATATTGTACCATATTGGTGTAAAATACAATGCCAATATCATCTAAGAAATATTCAATCATCTTATCTAATACTAATACGTTTGATACTTGTACTGCTACTGCACCTACGATTCTACTGATATTAGGTATCTGTTGAACTTCTTTAACATTTTTAATTAGTGTATCCCAATCAGCATTGCCCCTGATATATTCATATGAATCTTTCATACCATCAATACTTACATTTAATGCAACTGACTTAAAGTGTGGCCAGTATTCATAGATATTACGACTACCTTTGCCTAGCATACTTAAGTTAGTAGCATATTTGATTTCAATATCTTTTCCATAGGGCTTAAGCATATCTAATATGCGATAATGTTGCGGATCCATTAATGGTTCGCCACCGGCAAACTCTACTCGACGGAAGTATGGTAATAGTTTTTCAAAACTATCCCACCAATTAGGATTATCTTCAAACTTATCTAAGTGAGGCTTATTCTTTAGATTATGTTTGTCAACTAATCCAACAATGATATTGTTTTCTTTCTTGTAGAAGGGCTCTACTACTTCCCAATCATTCCAACTTGTACTATCTACTGGATGACACATACGACATTTAAGATTACATAAGTTGTTGAGTTTTATTTCCATTGTGGGGAATTCAAATGGCATATTGAAATGTTCATCCATGCCATTCATGGCATGGGGATATAATGTAATACGACTCTCTGGAATCTTAGGTTCTATATGACGTTGACGTAAACTCTCTACACCCTGATCCTCTAAGCTAAAACAAGGTTCGCATTCGGATGGACGTTCACTATGCAACACTTGCTGACGTATGCGCCGCATGTTATCATTGTTCCAGATTTCTTCTAGTGTATTATCTTGTATATTACCTATAGGATGACTACGACAGCATACTTGAATTGCCCCGTCTTCTCTAGTAGCAAGCCCGGTAAACGGGTGCATACAGAATGTTCTACTTATTTTGTGCAATTGCCCACTCTCTTTCTTTACACCAAAAACATTCACCGCATTCTGGTACATGTTGTCCTATCTCATATGATTCATATGTAATGTCAGGAAATTCACCTTCACAACTACGTGTAGTAAAGAATAGATCCATTATGTCTAAGTCTTTGTATTGCTTAACTACCCAATCTTTCTCAATGAATCTAAAGGGGTGAATTGCATCTCTACCCATATGCTTAGTATAACGCAAATGTTGATTATTGTCGGTGGGTTCGACATTTCTTTTATCCATTCCACCTAAGTCAATGCCTCTAGGATTGTGTGTGACAGCATTATAATATGCATGTACATCTTCATGGAAACATATGTACTCTGCATAACTGCGTATCTCTGTAATATCACCTGATACTTGTTTGCCATATTCATCAGTCAATGTGGGTCCAGTGTTCCCCCATTCTAAATCAGGTGGGATAAAATTCTCATATCGGGTGAAGTGAATGTTTTTAAACTTACGCATAAGATAACTGTAAACATCTAATCCATTATACTTTTGCCACGGGCGTGTTTTCCACATACGTACATGACTGATTATAAACAAATCAATGTCAAGTTTGTTTTCTGTTATGTGCTTACATAGTAAGTATGTAAGCAATGCACTATCTGCACCACCACTAAGACTAACAGCAATACGTTCATATTCATTATTAAATGGTATCTCTACACCATCGACTATAAAATTATTCATTCAAAAACCTTATTAAGGAACTTAGACCAACTGGATGACCATCACGCAGTGCTATATGTATTGACTTAGTTGGCGTTAGATTAAAGTCAGTGCAGATTTTATAATAGCTATCGCTATACTTGTTCCAAAGATAGTCTGGTGGCAAGTTTCTTAGAAAATACAAACCTATCATTGATAACGCACGGTTGTTCATATGGAAGTCATTCATAATTGTAACACTGTTTGATGTGTTATTCCTACTATAACGGATACCAATTCTATTCCAACCTAGACCCAATCCTTTACTTAGACTTATACCCACACTATGTATTGCAGTATGATTAAAGTTAAACTGTATATCTCTACAGCAGGTTACCCAAGCCCCGTCAATATGTACAGGTATATTCTTCTCTACACATTCAGCTAGGATACTATCCATTTGTTCATGTACTTGTCCTACTCTTGGGAAAGGTGTTGCTATGATTAACGGAACGTTGGGTATCAATGATCCAATCTTAGATTGTGTTTTGTTTAATCGTTGATGATATCTATAGTCACCCTCAATTGTTTGTGCAGGTCCGTCAATATATATGTTGTCAATATATTGGGTACACCCATTAATGATATCTCTACGTTGAAAGTGTTCAAGCCCAGTGAAGCTATTAAGAGTTGACAGACTTAACCAAGTATGCATTTCTGCTTTAAAGTCAGTATACACCTGATCAGTGATATCTGTGAACACACCGCCCTTAATCACTTTGCCAATCAAACTTTCAATATGATTATCTACTAAGGGTTGCGGGCGTTCAATCTCTAACCATTTTTCATCATATGTATGTGCTATACGAATACGTTCCATAACTTATTTAATGATAGCAAATCGTGTTCATAAATATTTGATGATTACCCCAACCAATTATACTGTTGACACGGAACTCTTTCAATCGGTTCGTCAAAAGTTTTTACCCAAGAAACAAGAAATGAAAATTACCATAAATCAACCTACTGGTAATTTTTTTTATGATGTTTGGGCTTTAAAAGATGAGTATAAGGGAACATCAGTAGAAGCGTTATATAATTCACTGCCCGTAAATAAAGGTGAGGCTAGAATAATAATATTAGAACCAAATCAATGTTATCAAATACATGCAGACATAGATGATAGATACCATCTTAATGTTTCGGGTGAAGAATGTTATCTAATAGATTTGATAAGAGAACATATGTATCCATTAGCGCAAGATGGCATTTGGTATAATATGGATGCTGGACTTTTACACACTGCAACTAATTTTGGTAGATATTCTAGGATTCAATTAGTAGTAAGACAATTATTAAAACATAATAGATTAATTGATCCTATGCCAATATCAGTATCCACAACTATATCAAATGCAGATGATGCTAGATTCTTGTTTGATAGCCATATCAGTCCATGGTTAAACGAAGCTAATAAACTAGGAATCATAACTAATTTTTCATACTCACCAATATCAGTGAAATTTGATATTGAAAAGACTAAGTTAGAATCGTTAAAAAATATGTTACCCGATGAGTTTAAAATCATATGATAGAGATTACAGAAGAATGGAAATATTTTTATAAAATAGACTACAAAAATAAAAATCCGGTTACTACGAACTTATTGTACACCCCTAAAATAAGTCCTAATGGAAATGTATTATGCATGATATTTGATGAAACGCACGAATATCAATCAGAAAGCACACAATTAACAAAAGACTTAGTTGATTTTTTCTTTGAGCGTGAAGTAAAGTATCTTAGCATTTTTCAAGGTAAAGATTGGGCTCCCACAATTCTAGATATAAACAAAGAAGCAAGAACAGTTACTATTGAGTTTTCTAATCAATCACTTAATCACATTGTCACTGACCCCAATAGAAGTTTAGATAATGAATGCCCAACTTGGAAAGAACAAATTTGGAATATTATAAAAGACATTGATAATTTGGGTTATTATAAACTAGCGTTATATCCTCATTGCTTTTTCTTAAAAGACGGTGTAATTAAAATTATAGACTTTTATGCTTGTATAGAAAAAGAATATCCTTTTATTGAAAAGAATAAAATAGCGGGTATCATTGGAGATTTTTCAATCGGAAGATTTCATGATTCAACTGAGGGAGAATTGATTAATTTTCAAACATTTTTTAAGATTACTATGACATCATTTTTATCAACAACTTGGGGTGAAGATAATCCTTTCCCAGAATACTACAAAAGGTTAGGTTATGATTAATTGGAACCAGATAATAAAATCATTAGTAGACGGGCGCATCGTTACAGTAGACCCAGCTAAATGGAATATGAACAACCCTGAATATAAGAAAATGCTAGACTTATGGGAGTCAAAAAACTTCAATACAGCAAGTGTTAAATGGACAAACTATTATGATACTAAAGACCTAGAAGATAAGATTGCACAGAGCCTAAGTATTACTCCTCTACGTAGTTGGATAAGTTGTGTCGAGCCGGGATTTATGACCGGGTATCACTATGACATTGATGATAATGAAGAGGAATACTTAAAGAATGGAACTCTAAAACGATATTCTATTTTTATTAGCGAGCCTACTGTAGGACATATCTTTATATTAGGTAAAGATTATTTTTATAACAACCCACAAGGAACTATAGTTAAATGGTCTAATCATAGAGAATGGCATAATGGCATTAACGGTGGCTTAGAAAATAAATATATGTTCCACATTATAGGATACTAATTATGTTAATTCCACTGCCCAATATTACATACAACGTTCAAGAAGCAATTGACTATTATAATGATATTAGAAAAGACCATATTGATTTAATGTGGACAAAGAGAGAAATGATGGACTACTTAAACCCTGAACAGATGACTATCATTAGAGATAAAGAAAAAAATTTAGATGAAATGTATAATCAATTCATGAAGGCTGTAAATTATCAAGAACCATTTATTAGCTGGACGAAAGAAAAATGTTTAGAGTTTAGCAGAGAACATTTTGATAGGTTTACTTCTGGATTACGTATTTGGAATATTAAAAATCAAGGCACAGGAGTTCCTAATGCCAAACTTGAAAGACAAGCAGAATTGCAATTTGGATTTGCAAAGAAAATATTAGATGTATTGCCTGACGCAAATGTATTAGAATTATTATATAGCCCCGTTGGGTCTAAGTTTAATAAACACACTGATGAAGGTGAAAATTTAAGAATAGTAATTCCTGTCATTGCTGATGAAGGGGCAGTGTGGCATTTTGATGATAAAACTAATGTCACACAATTGCCGGGACATGCTTACATGGTATTAAAACATTTTCCACATGCAACTGATGTGTTAGGACCAAGCGAGAGAGTTAACATTCATTTCACACTTCCCATTGAAAGAGAAAAGGATTTATTAAATTTTAAGGCTCACATTGGATCTTAAAATTTTCATTTATTAAATAACTTAATCTTATCATCATATGCCGCAATTTGTACTGTATATCTATTTTCATAGCTAATATTTGCAGTACCGTGAACAGTATGTATATGTTCATTATTCCACTCATATAAGTCTCCGGCTTTATAATTAACTACCATTTTATTGTCACCGTATACAAAAATGTGTCCTGGTTGCCAGTCTTGCAGAAACAAAGTATATCTGACCGGATTGGTAGCTTCAACTAGATGCGGATCAATATGAGTCGGCTGACATTGTCCTGGTTTTAATCTAACAATCCACCAAAATATATGTTTTCGAATTTTTGGAAGTTCCGGTAGTGTGATATTTTTTGATGTTATTTCTTCGGATTGACCAAACCATTGATTCCATGTTATAGGAGAATTATCAATAAAATTATCAGTTAATGTTGAGCGTAATTTTTCTAAGTGCGGATGATTATCCCCTACGTATTTCATTGGATTAGGCTCTATTTTACCAGTAGTCAATGTTCCAATATATTCTAGTAGATTATCAGGAATCCACTCTTTGTAGTTTTTAATAAAAATCATATTAGTCGTGATATGTTATTTGCATTGTGTATCTAGTCTCAAACCCTATATTCATGCATCCATGAACGCACATAGGATCTGACCATTCATATACATCTCCTGCTTTATAGTCTGTCAGAAGTTTATCATCATAAACAAAAATATGACCTATTTGATAGTCTTCTAAGAACATAGAGTATCTTACTGGATTAGTTACATCTAATAAATGAGGATCAATGTGCATTGCTTGTAATTCGCCGGAAAGTAATTTAATAAACCACCAATGGCAGTTGTTTCCGGTTATAGGTAACTCAGGTAAAGTAATAGGAAAATCTTGCATATCCTTACTACTTTGATTGAATTGATGAAACGTTGAAGTATTATGAGAATACGCAGGTCTTGCCTTCTCTCGGTATTCATCAAGTATAGGATTGCCCTGCCAACGATCCGGTTGCCACACCGGAGTAACATCGCCGGTGTTATTCTTTAAATGATTCATTAGTTCGGGAGTTATCCAATCCTTATAATTACCAACATATTTCATGCAGTACCTTTACTTGATTTTTCTCCATGATCACTGCCGCCAATAAAGCCGTCAACCAATTCGTCATGCATGGCAATTTGAACAGTATATCTAGTTTCATATGCAATATTAGAAACGCCATGTTCTACCATAGGATCTGACCACTCATATACATCTCCTGCTTTGTAATTTGTTAAAATTTTGTCATCATATACAAAGATATGTCCAGGTTGCCAATCTTGGAGAAACATTGTATATCTTACTGGATTAATAGCACCAGTTAGATGAGGATCTATATGCATTGGTTGTATCTGTCCGGGTCGTAATTTAATAATCCACCAGAATATATTTTTTCTACTTTTAGGGAGTTCTGGTATTTTTAATTCCAAATCTACCATTTCAGGAGAAAACTTAAAAAATTGCTGAAACCAATCTGTTCTTTTAGAGTATCCAGGTTCTGCTAATTTTCTATACTTGTCAAGTATAGGATGCCCAGTCCAACGGTCAGGATCATATAGAACGGTTACCCCAGTTTCAAGTGAGTCAAGATGAGACATTAGCTCCGGAGTAGCCCACCAACTGTAATTTCCTACATGAATCATAATTTATCCTTTAAGTAAAAGATATTTATATTGCTAAAACTACATCCGAATAAATATCTTGATGATAGACACATACTCCCTATGTGAACAATGTTACCGGCATGTTCCAGCAAAAAGATTTATACGAGATGGCTGTATCTATTTAGGTAAGACATGTCCAAAACATGGCTATCATGAATGTTTAGTTGAAATTGACAGTGAGTTTTATCTTAACCAAGAGTATGAAAGACGAGATCCACATAGTTACTGGCTAGACATTACCAATAGATGCAACTTAGACTGCCCTCATTGTTATCAAATGCCAGAGAACACAAGCACTGATCCTGCAATTGATTATATATTATTTCAAATCAGTCAGTGGCCGGATAATGGATTCCCTATAAGTTTAGTTGGTGCAGAACCCACAACACGAAAAGATTTACCTGAACTAATTCGTGCAATACAAGCATTGCCCGGTAAACCTAGAATGATTATGGTTGTAACCAATGGCATTAATTTAGGTAAAGAAGATTATGCTAAAAAGTTTGTTGGTATAGAAAATCTTAAATGGACGATTGGACTTAATCATCCTGAGTATAACGGTGGGGTAATACGTAAGAAACAAGAAGAAGGCATTAAGAATTGCATCAGTTTAGGATTGAGCATTAAGAATTTTACATATACCTTAGGTGACTTGTCTCAATTGCCTTATGTATTAGAAGAAGTGCAAGAATGGAATCGTAAAGGTATATGTGATAATGCACGAATTCAAGTTGGAGTTGAAATAGGAAGAACTCCAGAAGAACATGAAGCTGAATTATACCTCAGTGACTTAGTGAAAGCTACTAAACAAGAAACGCTTAATAAAAATTGGTCATGGGAACCTAGCATAGAAGGAAACCGTACTCACTATACTGTTTATATTAACGGGGTGTTACATAGATTAATTAAATGGGTAGACGTAAAAACTATTGACTTTAGTGAGGTGTTTAGTGAATCATTAGCTGAACTTGTGCCCGGTAAACCGATGAGTACGTTGCTACATCAAGTAATTTTACGTGACAGATTTGTTAATCAAAAGCAACCCTTGTATGATACATTACCCGATCAATACAGAAATTATAACTAAACCTAAGAATAATAAATAAACTATGATGAAATTTATACATGATACAGTAAGTGTTTGTAACCATTGTTACCGACATATCCCCGGTGTTGTCTTTGAGCGTGACGACAAAATTTGGTTGACTAAAAAATGTCAAGATCACGGCGTTATGGAAGAAGTAGTTGAACCAGACATTGAATTCTATTATAGTTTGACAAGACCAAAAGCAAGAATAATTGACATGATTATGTTTGAGGCAACTGATAAATGTCAGCTAAACTGCCCGCATTGCTATCATCTACCAGATAATAAAAGCATTGACCAACCAGTTGAAGATTTATTAAACAGAGTGTACAACTATCCTAAAAATTTTACTCCAATTATAGTTGGTGCAGAAGCTACGTTACACAAAGATATTAATCATTTAGCACATTCAATCGAAGCAAAATTTGGCAAAGCAAGAATAATTTCAAACGGAATAAAATTTGCTGATGCGGATTTTACCCGCGGATTGATCCATGGTAAAAATGTTCTTACGTCTGTAGGTTTAAATCATCATACCTATCAAGGTAAAGCTATTCATAATAAACAATTGAGGGGTATCAATAACATCAAAGAATACGGAATTCTTGAGGATGTTGGATATACTATGGAAACACTAGATCATCTACCTGATATATTAGAAGAACTTAGTAGACTTAAAGATGACAAACTTGAAAGAGTTAGAATCAGAGCAGGTTCATTTATAGGTCGCAGTTCAGACCAACATCGAAACTATTTGAGTACTACTATCAAACGTTTAAAAGAATTATTAGGTGATGATATGGTTATGGATCCTTGGGATGATAACCCTTACCATGTCATGGTACGCTGGAATGGAATGATGCTACGAGTCATTCAATGGCCAGATGTTAGAAATATTGACTTAGAAGAATTAGAGACTGGACCTTGGGCTGACTTTACAAACGGAGCAAAATCAAACTTTGTTCATCAGGTTATAATGCGTGATGCACTTATTAATAACAAGATGGAAAAATTAGATGAAGTACCAGAGTACTATAGACCTACACTCGGAGAAGACGTACATCATTGGAAAGATAATTGGTCAGGTACAGTGCCAATCGATGATTTTGAATATAAAATTACTGATCCAAGAAAAATGCCAGTACCCGTTAAAAAAATAATACCAATTAACAAATGAATCCATTAGGAGAAACGCTTTCAATATGCGAACATTGTTATCGGCATGTTCCATCAATTAGTTTTGTTAAAAACGATGGTATATATTTAGGAAAAACATGCCCAGTTCATGGTTATGTTGAGCATTTAGTAGAACCTGACGCTAAGTTCTATTTAGATTATGTGTATGACAGACATGCACTTGGTAGCTATTTCTTAGAGATTACTAATCGTTGCAACTTAGCATGTCCTCATTGTTACCAAGAACCTGATAATAAATCTACGGACCCTTCAATTGATTATCTATTATCACTAATCAACAGTTGGCCAGATGACGGGTTTCCAGTTGCACTTGTGGGTGCAGAACCCACAACACGTAAAGATTTACCTGATCTAATTCGTGCTATTAATAATACAAATCGTAAGCATAGAAACATTATGATATTAACTAATGGGGTGTACTTAAGTAATTACGAGTACGCAGAAAAGTTTACAGAATTTAATCATGTTTACTGGACTGTAGGTTTGAATCATCCTGACTATCAAGGGCATATAGTACGTAAAAAACAAATGGAAGGTATAAAGAATTGTATTGATTTAAAACTACCTATCAAAAATGTTAGCTATACGTTAGAATCACTAGACCAATTAGAATACTGCCTGGACGAGATACAACAGTTTGGAAATAGTATTTGTAAACAATATAGAATACGATGTGGTGCTGACATAGGACGTTTTCCGGGTGGGCCCAAAATATACATGAGTCAACTAGTTAATGAAGTGAAAACTATATCACATGCTAAGGGGTGGGAATTCACGCATGATTTTAGCGATGGCAATCGCAGTCATTATGCAGCCATTATTAATGGACTACCAGTTAAAATTATTCAATGGCCGGATGTTAGAACAATTGATTTACTTGAAGTTCAAACAGAAGCTATTGCAGATATATTGCCAGGTAAACCACCTAGCCCATTAGTTCATCAAGTAATATTACGTGATGCAATGATTAATAAAAAAATGATGTTATTCGATACTATCCCTAAGGAATATATTGAAAATTACGGAAATACTAAATGCTTTAATTAGGAGTAAAAATGAAAGTATCAATTACAGGACACACTAGCGGAATAGGATTAGCGTTAGCTAATACATTTAAAGAACATAGCCATGATGTTATTGGATTTAGTAAGCGATCCGGACATGATATCGGTGAAGAGAACGTAAGAAAAACAATAGTAGAACAATCAAATGACTGTGATATTTTTATCAATAATGCATTTCACCTTACCGGACAAGAGCAATTACTAAACGAGATGTTACAGTCATGGGAAGGTAAATCAAAATTAATAATTAATATATCAAGTATGATTACTCAGTATTGTGATGGACCTATGTTTCAAGGTGATGTTAAATTATATAAAGATTCTAAAACTGCAATCAACAGTAATATAAGTGATTACAAAGGGTCAGTGCAGATATTAAATGTATTGCCGGGTTTAGTAGATACTCCGTTTTTTCTAATGACCTCAGGGGACGGCTCTGCGGGTTTGGCTAAATTCAAAGGCAGGATGATTAACCCAGTATATCTGTCTAATATAATTTATGATGTTGCCAAATATAAAGACAATCTAGTTATCAAAGAGCTAAAAATTGATAACCTCTACAATGTTTTATAAATTAAATATTCCTATAGACATAGCTAACGCACAAAAATATTACTCAATTTTAGAAAAAGATTATCAGCATAAAAAATGGGAATCTCAATTGGGTGATAGGACAATCTATGGGTGGTCAATCCATGTAGCACATGGTGTCACTGATAATTATGGTTTTTATGACAACGTAATAAACGAGCCATTGGGTGTAGAAAATTACTATAGATCCGAACTATGCTTTGATTGGGTAATAGAAATGCTAGATTTACTACCATACGGATATAGAGCCGGTATAGGAGTAAACCCACCGGGCACTGTTGTCCCGCCGCACATTGATCATAACTGGTCAGAAATGATGCGCTTACATATTCCAATACATACTAACAAAGATTATGAATGGACTACGCATGAAGGTAAATTACATATGGTTGAAGGTAGCGTGTATATGGTTGACACTTCTTTTGTGCATTCTACTGTTAATGCAGGGACTTCATCTAGGGTACATTTTGGTATGAATATTCCTAGGACTAATTTTAATGATATCAAGAAATTTTTAGTATAAACTAAAAAATTTTCTCTGTGGACCTACTAGTCCTATAACAGGAACCGTGAACTCAGTAGAGTCTAAAATCCACTTAATAACTTCAAGTATGCGATTAGGATCTAGTCTAGGGTCATTATCATCTGCTATATCTCTAAATCCACCTAATATTATATATGTAGTCTTAAATTGATATGTTCCCACCATTGCAGAAAATTTCTTTAAACTTATTTTAGAATTTGTATACTCGGGTTTAAAAAAATTTGTTAATGGTTCATCGTGAAATTCTGCAATAAATTCGGAAATACTTCCAATATTAAAAACATAACCTATTATTTCATTTTCTTTTCGATGTGTATACCATTCGGTTCTTGCAATTTTAAGTAATGTTTCTTGTAAGCCGGGTTCTATATAAGAACAGTTTAAAAAAACATCATAGTTAATTACTTCATCTTGAAATAACTTTAAGCCTTCTTCTGTCAATAAGTCATATCCATTGGATTTATGTATAAACTTAGTATCGGGAAAATATTTTCTAACAGTATGCGCTAGTGTATGAGATGTTTCAGGGTTACCTGTGCATATTATACGGTATTTCATAATTTAATATAAGTTGAAAAATGGAATGTTAATCTGGGAGTGTTTCCGATATTACACGCACAGTGAATTGCTTGGGGATTAGGATAACTATAAATATCACCTTTTTTATAATTTACTAATACTTGATCTTCATACATAAAAATGTGTCCGGGCTCCCAGTCATGTAGCGCCATCCAATATCGTTTAACCTCATATAAATCAGGATCATATGTGTGAGGATCTTTATGTATTGGCATGAAGTTTCCGGGATTCATCTTTATACCCCACCACAAGTATTCGTTATCATCGTTAAACGGTGTCTTAATATCAAATGGGAATGTATCTGGTTCAAATATATACCAATATACTTTACTAAGATCATATCCGTGTTCTTTAGCTTTTCTAAATTCTTCAGAGTCAGGGTTACGACCTCCACCGGGTCTAGGAGTACCGTCATTGGATAGCATATAATCAATGTATTCTTGCTTGATCCAGTTACTAAAATTTCCTACATATTTCATTTAATGATCCCATTAATTTGTTTAACTTTTTCATAGTCTGAGCGTAAGATATCAAACACCATACCAACTCCGGTAATATTGCTTTCATTAATAAATTCGTGTTCAACTGATACGTCAATAATATAAACGTTACCTGGTTGCAGGTCAGCAATACCTTCTCTAGTAATCCATTTAATGCCAGGATCCGTAACAAAAGAAATCCATCCTCGCATTGAATCTCTTTCGGGTCCGCTATCTTTATGCGGTGCGGCATATACTCCAGGTGGTAATAATCCTATAGCTACTCTATAAGCCATTGGAAACATATTCATTAGTGATTTTCCAAATCCAAATGCTGCCTTAGTTTCTTGGTAATTATCAATGCCCATGATTTCTACACTATTATATAAACCAAACGGTTCATTAGGATCAACAATTTTCGGTACAGTTAAAGACCATCCTGTTAAAGACTTTAATGTCTCATAAAAGAAATCATCCGGCATTTTCCATTGAATGCTCTTACAGGTTTCTTGAACCTGTTCATAGTATTTTATAGCATCAGCCACATCAAAAGTAACATCTAGTTTAGTAATTACCATTTTAAATCCTCATACTGAAATATATTTGAGGGCGTATCGCACGTTACATCTTCTTTAAATCTAATTATAAAGACTAGTCTAGTATCCGGGCTATTATTTACAACCGTATGATATGTATCTGATTTAATGAAAGTCATTGCATTTATTACGGTTGATTCAATCGGTTCTAACTTTACGTCATCTTTTACAAAAGACACATAAAAATTATATGGATATTCTGGTCGGACCCTATTTACTATTTCTTCATCCTCATCTTTAACCTCTGTACTATCGTACCAATAACTTATTGATTGCTCAGTATTAGCAATAGGGATAATAAGCACCCATTGATTTGCTATCAAATAGCCCTCAGGAACTTTGCCATTATCTTTTTTAAGACCGTCGATATGTCTTCTAAGACTATGATGTCCTGATAGAAAGCAAGTGCTAGTTTCTACAATTTCTGTTCTAGTTCTAGGTACTATAAAACTTTTAAGTAACGGAAAATTATCAAAGTTCATTTGAACAAAATATTCACCCTCTACATCTGTTCTAATCAGATTAGAATTTTTATTAAAAAACTCAAGTACTTCAGTTTGTATTTGCGGCAATATAGGAACTTTTAATTTATGAAACAATTGCATTAATATGTCTCCAAATGATCAATTCTTAATTGTTTGCGAAATTCTTGTGTAAACTTCCCATCGATACGTAAGCTATAACTCTGTTCCATGATACGTTCGCCACCGTGCCAGTCAACATCGTTCCACCAGGCTGCTCTTGCATTAAGATACGTTTTATTTTTACTTTCTGGATCCCAAAGATACATAGCCTTTTTTGTATTAGGACGAACATGTATGAATTCATTACGATGCGGTTTAACTATATTGACACCGTTGTTTGCATCTAAATCTCTGTGTTCAAATGGAATGCCGTCTGCTTCGCAGTGAAAGAATATAACACGGCCAATTTCTTCAAACACAGTACCTACTAAACTTTCAACCCACCTAACAGTGTTAGGAAAGTATTCTGCTTCTTGAGTTAGTTTACGAGGAGCAGTCCTATCATCCCATGATCCTTCTTCCCATAAGTAATAATAAATGTATGGATCGTATGCTCCCATTGCCATCTTTAAGTAACGAGTAAACTTATTGCGTTGTTGAAAGTTTTTAAAATCTGTTGGCATTAATTTTATGCCGGCTAGATATATAGGATCATCCTTAGGCAATTGCATAAATTCATCCATTGATTGATAGATAGGCTTCCAACTAAGTTTATAACTCATGTCATCAAACGTAAAGCCCGGTTTCATCCATGTTCCTTCTTTAGCAAACTCTCTTGCTATAGCAAACCCTGACAGAATTTCAGGCTGTAAGTTATCAAACTGTTTCATATCAACATAATTTGACATATCAATATATGGTTGATTGTTGATTCCTTTAATCATTGTTTAATTCTTTCTTCTAATAATCTAATGAAATTAGGATAATAATCTCTTTCAAATAGTACTTTTACTATTTCGCCGGGGTCAAATGATTCGACATTAAATTTATCTTTAAGTGAACCTAGTACCGGAGGATGTCCTTTGTTATTCTTTCTATGAATTTGTTGAACCCTTCTATTAAACTCATCTGCTACTCGGTGGGCCTGCTCTCTAGTTTGGATTCCATTTTCTATTTGATTTTGTTTAACCCAACTAGAACCAAAAAATTCAATATTGTTATTCACTTTGCTATCGTCAGTGAATTTATAGTTATATTTTTCTTTATTAGTATCTATATCTGAGAGAAAAATAACATAAGGATTCTTTTCAGAATGGATTGATATAGACAGCGGTGCCATATTAACATGGTCGATGTAGTTAAAACCATCTTGTTCATACCATTCCAAGAATTCATTTATCGAGGTTACTGTATCGTTAGGTAGACCTGATATCATACTTACCCAAAGAAAAACATTGTTCCCCCAACATTCTTTTGCTATCTTAAATGCTTTTATTTTATTTTCTTGTGTACCGCCCTTTTTAATCATTCTAGATGTTTCAGTATTCCAAGTTTCTAAACCATATAGAGCAAATACAATATTAATTTTCTTTAATAATTCTGCCATTTCGGGGTGAGATGCTAGTAAGTCTATTCTTACATAAGCACCGAATTCGGGCTTGAATGGTAATCTTTCTATGACTTCACTTATTAATTTTAATTTTTCAACGCTATCATTAAAAGTATCATCTGCTATAAAATAGTGCTTGATACCCCACTTTTCGTAATTAGTTAATAACTCCTCATAAATAACTTCTTGATATTTTAAGTAGTCTTTTGTTTTGGATCCTATCATAGGATATGAGCAAAATGAGCACTTGAAAATACAACCTCTTGCAAATTCAATTGTTTGTATTTCCTCCGGGAGTACTAAATCATATTTTGAATACTCAATTTTAGACGAGTTAAAATTAAACTTAGTTGCCTTTACGTCATTATTAATGATTCTAGGAATAACTTTGTTACTAGTAAGATCATTAACATAATCTACTATCTGACTTTCACTGAAACCTATAAAAATGTTGTCAATTAATTGTTGATCAATATATGAATGTGCCGTAAAGCCACCGGCGATTACCTTGACATTTGGATTGATATTCCTAATATATTCAATATACGGATTAATATTTTTTCGTTGAAAGTTTATACTTATGGATTTATCTTCCCATGCAGTAGCCTTTGAAAACAAATCTTTTTGAGAGTCGAACCAACTAGTACTAAATCCAACTATCAATGTATCTTTTCCAATGGATAACTCTACAATTTTTTTAAATTTATCAAAATTAATTAGACAGGAATAGTTTACTACTAGTGTTTCATAACCTAAATTATTTAAAATAGTTGAGATTGCGTATGGGCCAGCGGCTCTAGTAAACCCCAAAGTAACATCCGAATCATTGAATAGTACTACCTTAAAGGTCATGTTTTATTCCTATAATATTAATCATTGAGTGGTGTTTTTTCGCATAAATATATGTCTATTTAACGGGAAAACGAATGAATGTAAATTTTCACTCTATTGTATTTAATATGGGTGCATTAGGACAATATATCAAAGGTAGAACATCCGGATCTTATCGCATTGCTACGGAGTTACGCAGAGCAGGATGGGATGTCGAGGTTGTTGATTTTTTCTATTTTTGGACACTAGATGAAATGAAAATACTAACTAAAAGTAGAGTCAATAAGAATACAAAATTTATTGCATTCAGTCACATATTCAGTGATTGGCCACCATTGGCTGAAGAGTTTTCTTCTTGGCTAAAAGAAACTTACCCAGACATTAAAATACTATTTGGATGCAATGCGTATAAAAACTTTAATACTAAAAACATTGACTACTACATTGCCGGATACGGAGAAATAGCTGTTTTAACTTTGCTTCAATATTTGTTTAGTAATGGTAAACGCCCTATAATCTCTCATATCGATAACAATAAAGTAATTGAGGCGCAGAAATATTACGCGGCCACGCCATGGAGAGACCCTGCTATATTTTATGAGGATAGAGATTTTATCGAACCAATGGAATGGTTAGGGATAGAATTTAGTCGCGGGTGTAAATTTAAATGTGCTTATTGCAATTTCCCGGTTCTTGGGGTAAAGGATGATTATAGCAGACACCTTGACAACGCAGAGCATCAATTAAAAGATGCATATGAAAGATTTGGTGTTTCAAAGTATCTAATCAGTGATGAGACATTCAATGATCGTACTGAAAAGATAACTAAGATTGCAGACATGGTAGAAAAGCTAGACTTTCAACCGTTCTTTGCCTCACATATTAGGGCTGACTTACTAATATCTAGACCACATGATAAAGAAGAATTATTGCGTATGAATACGTTGTTTCATTTTTACGGAATAGAATCTTTTAATTACGAGTCAGCTAAAGTATGCGGTAAGGGAATGAAAACTGAAAGAATACGACAGGGAGTTATTGATATTAAGAATTACTTTCGTAATAATGGTACTGGTAGATATCGCGGTACTATAGGATTAATTGCCGGATTACCTTATGAAACAGAAGAATCAGTTATCAGTACTATTAATTTTTTAAATGAGCACTGGAAGGGTGAGAATGTAATGTTAAACCCACTTGATATTTACAAATCATCTCTTGCTAATGTTTCTATATTTGAAGAAAAGTTTGAAGAATTTGGTTATAAAGTAATGACCGAAGTACCAGAAGAATATCGTGATGGTTCAAGGGCGCAAGCAAAGGGACCTAATTTTACTCCGAACTCAGTAATATGGGAAAATGAACACACCAACTGGTATAGAATTCGTGAGATTGTCGCTGATCTTAGAACAACATTTAAACAAAATTTTAGACTAGCATGTTTTGAATTATCCAATGACTTTTCTAACAAGGGGCTTGATCATTCATTATCCATTGGATACAGTCAATTCGGTGGAGATTTTCAACATGCATTTGTTGATAGGTACAAAAAGAATAAATTAGGTATATGACAACAAATTATCATAACTACATTTATACTAAAAAACTAGATTTAAACATAGACGCTATCAAAGGTAGCTGTTTAGAAATGCATCAAATTATTCTGGATAATTTTGCAAGATTGCCCGGAGGATACCCCCAAAAGGATCTATCCTCAACTCATGTTTTTAATCAGTATAATTTGTTAATGTATCCGTTAAATCAATTCCACGAATTATATTTTGAAATACAAAGAATGTATAAAGAACTTTTTCAAGTTGACAAGCCCATGTATATTCAATGCTGGTTAAATTTTTATAACAAAGGCCAATACATTGATTGGCATGGTCATTGGGGAGACGGTTCGGGGGCATATCACGGTTATTTTTGCGTTGATGTTGAGCCAGATAGTCATACTAGCTATAAGTTTCCCAAAGATAACGACATACAATTCGTTGAAATAGAGAGTAAAAATAACTTATTAGTCATGGGTAAAACTAACGGTGATCAACACAAATCTTCTGAATGGAATAATGATTATCCTAGAATAACTATTGCTTATGACATTGTTCCTAAAAATCTAGTTCCACTGAACATGCTTAACCATTGGATACCAATATGAATCCATATCACTATTATTTAAATTTGCCGATAGAATTTCAACCTGATCCAGTTGATATGTCAACTACGCATCATGCATTATATCCGTTAGATAGATTAACTAAAGAATTTACAGAGTGGTTTTGGCAATTCGATATAGCAGTTGGTCATGGCGAGCAATTCTTGTTAGCACCCGGACGACAAGACTTTCATATTATTCACACCGATGATTTTGGTACCGATCCTATAGTTAAATTAAATTACGTATATTGCGATACCCCACATTCAATGAATTGGTATGAACCTAAACCCGGAATAGATTTATCTAAAGCATATTCTCCTGCAGGAACACCATATGGTGAATGCTTGCCGGAGAACTGCGATAAAGTATATTCAGTGCAATGCGGTCGACCCAGTCTGGTTAATGTAATGAAATTACACGATGTTAGTAAAGTATTATCCCCGCGCACATGTTATTCATTAGTATTAATACATCGCAGAATGCCACCTAATAGGTTAGCATGGGAAGAAGCAGTCGATATATTTAAAGATTTTATAGTTGAAGAAGTGAACTAATATGACAATTGAAACTTTAGAAATTGAATCAGATAAAGGACTATTAAAAGTACAATGGTCTGATATCAGTACATTAGCAGTTTATGGGTTATTACAATCAGGTAGATACGGAGTTGAACATTTTGTTGAGAATGATTCTTTTGCTATCGAATGTCATAATAAGTATTTTAGAGGATGGCATCAGAATTGCTGGGAACCTAGAAAAAATTTGGGTGCTTATGATTTACCAGATGGGGCTAGAATTTTAGATATCGGTTGTGGATTAGCAGTTGTTGATTTATTATTATATTCATATGTACCTAATTCTGAATTTTTTCTATTAGACAAAACTAGTCCAAAATATTTTGAGATAAATCCAAATGATGTATCGTATTCAAAAAATCACCCCTTTTATCATTCATGGGACCCAATCACTGATGCTATAAAAACTTCTAATTTTGATGAAAAGAGATTTACTCTTTTACAACCAAAAGATGAGTTTCCAGACGATTTAGATTTAGTCATGTCCTCTTTTTCATGGTGCTTTCATTACCCCAAAGAAGTATACTGGGATAAGGTGGTGAGTTCGTTAAAAACAGGTGGCAAACTTTATTTAGATGTTCGCTCATTACCCGACAGAGATGTTATAGGTGAGATCAATGAGGAATTAAAGAGCAAGCCTGTAGTGTCCCCTATTCCTAAAATTAAAAAAATAATTGACTATCATCCTAATAATTTAGATGTTACCGGTTATAGATGTGTATGGATTAAAAATGCTTAAAAACAACTATCATTATAAACTTTCGTTTCCCGTTGACTTTATACCAACTTATCTTGAGGGCGACACGTTCAGAAACGTGTACCCGGTAGAATTAATAAATCAAGAGTTAGTTGACTGGTTAAATAAATTAAATATTTTTGTAATTATGGCCGAACAGTACATGTTAGACCCAAATGGTAAAAAATCTAGTTATGAAATACACAGAGATGGACATCCCAGTGTTCATCCTGATTTTATAAAAATGAATTATGTATTCTGTGATACTCCTCACGTTATGAACTGGTATAAACTACATCCAGGAAAAGAATTAAAAAATGCTGGTATACCCGGCGGTTTTCCATTCTTAGTATGTGATGAGGGGGATTGTGATTTAGTTCATTCAGCAGAAGTTGGTCAACCTAGTTTAGTAAATGTAATGGAATTACATGATGTGTCAACTGTATTATCTAAAAGATATTGTTTTGCATTTGTTTTGGGGAACATTGAAACTAAACAACCAATTAATTGGAATGAAGCAGAAGAATTATTTAAAGAGTATATTATAGAATGATACACGATTTATTTTCAACTAAGGTTTATAAAAATACATACTCCGGCGATTTAGAAAAACTAAAGCAAAATATTATTCCTAAGTTAGATTCTATCTTTGAGGAATCTAAAACAAACAACCAAGCATCAATGCGTAACGGAGCAGTCTGTTCTGTTAATGTATATAATAACTTACAGAATCAAATTGATCTAGGTGATTTGTTAGATTTTATGAATCTATCATTAAAAGAATATTGGACTAGTTTAAACTATATTGATGCTGATCTTAGAGTCTATCATGTATGGGCTAATATATATCCTCCGGGGTCATTCATTGATAAGCATAATCATAGCCCATCACCATTAACGGCTAGTTTTTATTTAAAGAAACCTAAGGATTCTGGAAATATTATATTTGAACACCCCATGGCAACTTTAATGCGCTATCAACCTTATAAGGGATTAAGCGATAAAGACGATTATGACACTGCGTTCGATTCTACTATAGAAGTTAATGAGGGTGATTTAGTTATTTTTCCCGGATATCTTATCCATAAAACAGAACAAAATAATTCTTTAGATGATAGAATTATCATAGGTTTTGATCTATCATATCATAAAACAAAATGAACTACGAATACTATTATAACAATGTCCCGGGTCAAGGACTATGCAGAAACAATTTAATCTATACTAGCTTAATTAGCACAGATAAGAAAACATTTGTTCAATGGTATCATAACGATACAGAATATCACAAGGGGCAAAATCAAGTAGTGGACCCTGAAAAAATGGATGAGAAATGGCACAGAGAAATGCATTTTTTACATAATATGGCACATCATCACCCCGAACTAGTTCCGGAAATACTAGAAGTAAATGTACCAGAACGTAAAATTTATCTGCGTATTGACGGTCCGGATTTTTGGGAACGTGCAGGATGTGACCATAACAACTTTGATAATGTATTACCTGACTGGCAAGATCAAATGCTAAACATAATTAAAGCACATAAATTACATGGATGGCACAAATATAGTATGCATCCTAGTAGTTATTTTGTAGTTGATGGTAAATTAAAGAGCATTAACTATTTCTTTACATATCATAAAGACGAACCAAATATAAGTATTAAAGATGTAGAGAGTCACATTTACTCTACAAGACAAGATGAAATACGTAAACACTTATCATCATTGGGTATTGAATGGGAAGTACCTCAACCATGGGAAAAAATGGATCAACTATGCTGGCACAGTTTTAGATTTAACTATCCTGCTAGCTTTATAAATAGTGTTGAGGAAACTTAATATGTTCAAAGATACTATATACCTGAATGATGACACTTTTAAAAACGTAAGACTAAATCTATTAGACAATCCAGTGGCTGATTTAGATGTACCTGAATCATGGGAAAATGTCACAGAATTTGGTGTATGGTGGGTTAAGCAGGGAATGCCTATTCGTTTCCCATTAATGCCTGAGGTTTATAGAACCGATGATGCTACTGCTGTTTCATTGTTTCGTCATGGACAGTTTCAAATAGAATTATATTTAATACATCCAAATCCTCAACTACAGGATCACGAACACCCCGGCGTAGAAGTTATTAAAGTGCGTATGGGTAGAAATAATAAAATCATAGGCTTTACTGATGCATTAACTGATGGCAAAGCACACGGCGCGGGTGTTAGATTAGAAGCAGAAACTGTTGGATTCCCATTATTAGCAATACAATATTGGAAGACTAGAGAGCCAATAACTATTGCCGCTATGTGGAAGGGCAAGACTGTTGGTCCCATGCAAGAGAATTTAATTAGACGCTTTCATCCAGATGCATATGTAGTTGACGGCTATGCGGACATTACTAGAAAGATGACGGATGTATAAGATAGTAAAATGGTCTAGTGATTTAAACTTAGATGATTTTTACTTAGAAGCAGAAAGAAAAGGATTTGTCAATAATTCAAGTCAATCAGCCATGATTGATTGTTTTAAAAATGAGAAAGACTGGTGTGTTTGGATCTTATTTTATAACGATATTGCTGTTGGAAGTGTAGCCAGTCATAGTTTTCCAGAGATGGGTGAGAATGCATATAGAATATGTGCTAGAACTTGTGTGCTTTCACATTTAATCCCCACTCCATCTTTACGTACAAAGAATCAAATCATTTCCCATCAACATATTACTGGGCAATTCTTTATTCCCGTTTGCATTGATTGGGCGCCCCAAAATGCTGAACTGTATATTACAAGTAATGAGAATAGTATGGGTACACAACGATTAGTACATAGAATTTTTTGTCCAGCTATGGAAAAATCCGGACAGATGAAACGAATTAAAGACCTTGCTTATCGGGGAACTAATCAAACAGTCTGGCAATTATTTCCTGATATGTTTTATAAAGAATTGAACAAGTCTGTCAGATGGGGTAATTAAATGATGCTCGGTGAACTAATCTGTTTGACATGCCTTCAAAATATAATCTTTTATGTACACCTAGCCATTGATCACTTAGTGATACATCTCCGTCTTGCCATTCGTGAAAATAGCAATACTTTTCTTGTGTGACAAATTCAAATAGCGGCTCTGCTATTTTAAGACTTTCTTCTCTAGTCATCCCATCAAATCTTTCGAATTGGTGTAGACTTAAATGTAACCCAGTAACACCTAACTGATTTGTGTATACTAACGGTAGCAATGTATCATATACTTTTCTATTATCGAACATCTCCGTTGACCTAGTAATACTGTGATTTACCCCGCCAAAATATATACATTTGAGATTTTTAATCTTTTCTTTAGTAATATCATCTAAGTCTGCATATGCAAGTGAAGTGTTATTCCATATTGTTATTGAGCCAGTGACCCCGCGTTCTGCGTACAACCATGCAATGTCAGACCCAATACGTTCTCCGGGTGCTTCATTGTGCCATAGCATTTCTTCCTTATGTCCTGCAATAGCATTTTCAGTAACACGACCGATATAACCTTCTTTGTCTATCATTACTTGATCAAACTTAGGATGTGCTGGGGAGAATAATTTATATGGATTATTAAAAGACTTTATAATTCTCAATTCTTCATCAGATGTTAATGATTGATTTCTAATTTTAACGCAAGTAAACTTGGCACACAAATTGGCTATTTGGTGCAATTCATCTATAGTAGCAGTTGCAAGATTAATATCTTCTATAAAAACAGTCCAACTGTTAGAGTGAAGTTTGTAGTTTAGTGATTTCATTTAGTAGTATTTATTGATATAGCCCTTAAAGCAAATAAATAATATACTATGTCACTTACTTTATTAACTTCCGGAACAACAAAAGCACCAAAAAGAGTAGAACACTCATGGGATTATATTGATATAGCAATACAAAATTCCGTAAAAGAGATAGGGTTAACTAGTAAAGATATTGTATTAGATGTATTTCCTGGAAATACAATTGCACATTATACTGTTACTGCGATGCCAGCATATCAAGCCAAAGCACAACTTATATCAGCAAAGTTTGAAGCAGTTGATTACTTACAACGGTTTAATCAATACAGACCCACTTACATAGCACTTATACCTAGACACGGGGAACTATTAAAAGAAACAACAGAATGGAATAATATGGACATGAGTTGTGTACGCTATATGGTTACGGGAAGCGGACCTGTCTCACAACCAATGATA
>Ga0114975_10000105_pt1 | contig 58057 bp, 82 predicted proteins | sample S_130626_EF_Meta_FD_87031 | JGI IMG/M metagenome (GOLD analysis project Ga0114975, IMG submission 87031) | Freshwater microbial communities from Lake Simoncouche, Canada to study carbon cycling - S_130626_EF_MetaG | ecosystem: Environmental > Aquatic > Freshwater > Lake | place: Lake...
CAACCTCTCAATCAACAAGCTACCAATTACTATGCAGGATTCTCACAACCTCTGAATCAACAAGCTGCCAATTACTATGCAGGATTTTCACAGCCTCTCAATCAACAAGCTGCCAATTACTATGCAGGAAAATCACAGCCTCTCGTTCAACAAGCTGCCAATTACTATGGAGGAGTTCAGCAACCAGGCAATTATCAGCCACCCAATTACTATGGAGGAGTTTATCAAGCTCCCCAATACTATGGAGGCGGTTATCAACCAGGATACTATGTTCCGGGATTTTACTATCCTCCTAGCGACTTTTTTGGGTATTACAATCCAGGGAATTACTCCCCAGGGAATTATGTTTACCCCGCGTATCAATACCCCAATTACTATGCAGGCAATTATCAAGCTCCCAATTATTATCCAGGACTTCAACAGCCTCTGAATCAACAGCCACCCAATTACTACGGAGGGTTTTCACAGCCTCTGAATCAACAAGCTGCCCAATACTATGCAGGAAAATCACAGCCTCTCGTTCAACAAGCTACCAATTACTATGCAGGAAATTCCCAGCCTCTCGTTCAACAAGCTGCCCAATACTATGCAGGAAATTCCCAGCCTCTAGTTCCTACCACAAATCAGCCTCTTACTGGCACCCTATATAATGGTTCCCTTGTAAATCCCGGTCAAATATCATCACAGGGGTTTGCTATAACTATTCCTAATATAGGAACTCTCACGACACAGGGAGGTGTTCTCCAAGGCACTGGAGCTGGCGGATCTTTTCAATTCCCAGGAACTTATACACGTACACCAGCCGCATCAGTTAATACGCAACAAGGAATTGTCAATTTCCAGGGAACAACCCGTAATTAGGCTTAAAAAATCACACCGTGTAAAGAGTAATGGAGGTGTATACCGAACCTGTCACCTTTTGTATAGTTCGTAATTTCTATACACAAGATGAATTGGACCTGTTAAGTCCCGAACTTGAAAAGCTCAAGCCTCACTTTGGAGGTGCTGAAAAAACTGGGTCAGCTCAGGATGTTCTTGGGAATGTGAAAAAGGATAACCGAGGACTCTTTCTTGATCAAAATCACCCTATTTGCAAATTGAATCGCAAGGTACTAAGACCAGAATTTATTCATGATCTCATGAAAGAGAATTGGTTTTTCAAGTATATGCATCACTGTAATAGTGACAATACACTCGTGAGTTACTATGAAGATTCAGGTCACTACAAGTCACACACGGATGCTTCGATTGTGACTGCAATTCATTATCACTGGAAAGAACCCAAGATGTTCAATGGAGGCGATATATGTTTTGGAGATTTTGTAGTTCCAGTCACAAATAATTGTCTCCTCATTTTTCCATCGTGTACGGAACATCGCGTCACGCAACTTACAGGAAGTGGTCGGTATGCTATCACTCAATTCATAGGACGAGGAGCAGATGTCCCACCACCACCGATGCCCGAACCTATCCGCCGTTTCACAAATGTTTTGACTGTTAATGAATTTAACAAGGCTAAAAATTTTATTCAGAAAGGAACTTGGGAAGCCGGGGGAACATCTGGAAACCCCATGAGTCCAGTCAAGTTTTTGTACATGGACTTGATAAATAACGATTTTTTTTCCAAAGAACTCTTTGGAAAGATTCAGAATCTTGTAGGCGCGCGCCTTATTTTGGATAGGGTATATGCGAATGGGCAATATCACGGTCTCGACGGTGCTTGGCACCAAGATGCTTATACTCCAGGGACATGGACTTTCTTGATTTATTTGAACGAACTCGCCGATTGCGAACTTGATATGTACCAGGGTACGACAGACTTCAAGGAATCTGACTTTTCATTCAAGTCTATTCAACCTACAAGCAATTCAGGACTCTTATTCATGAGTACACTCTTTCATCGCGGTATGGGTCCTTCGAGATTTATTCCTGATATGCGTGTAACTCTTGCATGGAAGCTTAGAGAGATGATTAATTAACCAACTAATGGAGCCGTATTTAATGACGTCTCGTAAGGGAATTTATTTAAATTTCACTAAAAAGCTCATTGATGGGAAATTTTTTGGATTGACCCATCAAGGACCTATTTGGTACGCGTTTGGTACCCACGCTGATGATATTCACGTTCCAACTTTTCAGGGATACATTTTACAGTTTGAAATTGACTCGAACGGAGAAATGACGAATCAAAAAGAAGTTTTCACGGGTCTTGATAACGGGGTCCACCAGATGTGCATATGGAAAGACCATCTGTACGTTTTGGAGACGTATATTCAGAGAATAACCGTCGTCAATCTCAAAGACTTTACTAAATCTGAGATTTATCCTTTTGATAGAGCAATTTCTGCATGGTATCAACAAAATGGACTTGAAGGTTCATATGAAAAATATATTCACGTGAATGCAATTACAGTTCAGGATGATAGGTTTTATGTCATGTGTCCCCATCTCAAAAATGATATCATAAATGGAAAACCTTCACAAGAACGCAATCCTTCGCATATAGTTATGTTTGGACCTGACTGGAAAGTTTTAGACACATTTGATACTGGGCGTTATTTTTGTCACGACTTGGTCATCATAGGTCATGAAATATACTTTGCAGATGCTACAAACACGATTTGCAAGTTGAATATAGTGACACGTGAAGTTGAACAGGTTTACATAGTAGAACCCGTGTCTCATAACTTGCGTAAAATTTGTAGAGGTCTTTCTATAAGTGAAAGTGGGCAAGTGTGGGTTGGAACTCATGATTTAGAGGGTAAAAAACACTACGCGGTTGATCCTAATAAAAAACAGCATATTGAACTCGGCGATACACCTTGCTGTATTAAACGTCTTGACGGAACTGATTTTAACGATGAAACCAGTCATCTAAAAAGATCCTTCACGCTCACTTATCCTTCTAGTTTCAATGGCACAACAAATTCCATTTATAATAAACTTGTTGATGTTCATAAAAATAATGAGAAACCTGCATGTAAATTTGATTATATGAAAGAATTTTTAAATCCAGATTTTTCTAAATTTGGAAATGCAAGTGAAAATACAACATGTGTACCCATTACTAACTTGGAGCGAACAATGCCATTACCTTATTATTTAATAGAATCTGGATCATTCTACCTGTACCCTGAAAATTCTATAATGGATTGGCACACGAATTACACTCAAATGAATGAAGATGAATTTTTATTAGATTATAGAATGTACACGGTTAATACAACCGGTAACTCGTATTTTATGTATAAACATCCCATATCAAATAAAATTCATGCTATAAAAGATATAGATGGAACTTGTTTAGTTTTTAATCTTGGACCGGTGTTTTGGCACGCAGTCATTTGCACGAAAGGGAGTCGACTTTCATATGGAGTAAAATTTGCAAAAGACGCACTTGACATTTTAGGAATAGATAATATATGGGAGGGGAAATACAAAGAAGATTTTAAACTTGTTTTTCCTTTGCCAACAAACGATAATGTTATAAACATTTTACAAATTGACGATTTTATGAATGAAAATGAAATAAATAAGTTGAGAAGTCAATGTCAAAATCTTCCTTTTACGGATGGAACCATTGGTTCTAATAATACTGTTAATAGTTATAGAAGAAGTAAGACATGTTTCATTCCAAAAATATGGCAATTTACAGAAATATATCTAAAAATATTCAATTTTATAAATAAAATCAATAAAGATACATTCAAGTATAATTTAAATGAAATAAGATATTTACAATACACTGAATATGATGAAAGCTATCAAGGACATTACGACTGGCACATTGATACTGGTAAAAGCGAAAGTTCTATAAGAAAACTCTCAATTAGTATACAGTTGAGTGACTCATCTGAATATGAAGGGGGTGAACTTCAACTAAATGGGGGGGGTCCTATTACAACTTGTAAAAAAACAAAAGGAACAATTATCATGTTTCCTAGTTTTTTACTTCATAAGGTAACACCGGTCACTAAAGGAACACGGAGGTCACTGGTTGTGTGGGTCACGGGACCTCCCTTTGTTTAATTTCTAATGCAAAATTAAATGGAGTCAACACGTTTAATCTTTGCAGATTCCAGAAATAGGGACGACAGACTATATCCAGAAGGAAATTCATACACCTTGCACCTTACAACGCCAATAAAGAATGTTACTCGAGTTGATCTTGTCAGTGTGCGAGTACCAAATACCATGTACAACCTCACAAATGGATCGAATGTTCTAGCAATCGGTCCGGGGTCGACCAATCAAATTTCATTAAATACTGGTTTTTATTCGGCAGGTGGTCTCGTAGATTCTGTGAATGCCGCTGCCAATAACGCCTTCTCTATGAGCTATCTGTCTAATGAGGGTCACTTTATTCTTTCAAATGCTACAAGTTTCACATTTAGAATAAACTCACCCGAGCTTTCTAATCTCATGGGAATTCCTCAGACTACATTATTTACTTCAAAACTTGCAACTTCACTGGACCCATGTTATTCCGGTAAGTACATCTTCAAGTCAAATACACTGATTAATATGAATGCAAATGAATACATCTTTCTCGATATTGATGAACTCAAGACACCAACTCATATAGATTCCAGAGCTCTTAACGGGACGACTGGAACAGTCTCGGGTTCAAACATCAATAGGGCATTCGCACCAATTATGATGGATGTTACATCTGGTGGTATGAAAATTTATCATGAAAATGCAGACTATACGGTATCTGTGGCGTATCCAGAACCCATCAACAGTCTCCAGCGGTTGACAGTCAACTGGTACGATGCGAATGGAAGACGTATTAATTTTAGGGGGTATGATAATCATGCATTTATTCTGAGGGCGCATGTTCTGGAAGATGACGTAAGACGCCTACCACCACCACCGCCCCTCCAGGATGTGGAAATAAAGAGAATCGTGGAGGCAATGACAATGGTGCCTCCACCACCCCCAGAGAAGAAAACAAAAATTCCCTGGTTGATTATAGTTTTAGTTTTAATTTCTGTATTCGCAGCCTGGAAAACGCTTAGCGGGTCACTGCGTACACAGGCTGTGCAGGCTCCTGGATCTTCACGTTGAAAGCCAGGGTCTTGATGGCGAGGTACACCACGATTGCCAGGAGGGTGGTGAACAGCGCGCTGAGGACATAGTACTGACCGCCGTTCTTGCCGACCTGGACCACCTGGGAGATGATGAAGCGCACAACGTCCATCCAGGCGATGGCGCTGGCGAACGAGAAACCGGCGACGATGGAGTTCAGGGACTGAGACTCCAGCTGAAGAGCGACGCTTGACAGAAGACCAGACATTTACTATTTGATACGAAAAAAAATATCGGAAGGGTCCCAAGGTTGAACTTCATCCTTATCATTTTCCTCTTCTTCATAATCTTCTTCATAGACTATGAATGAGTATTTAACCTTTGGCTCGAGTTCTTCTTCATAAGAGTCTTCTGGTTCCATCTAATTTTCTCTCTGTTTGTCTACAGCGGATTTCAACGCACTCTCTGCTGGACTCTCAGGTTCCCAAGCGTCCCATGTGTCTGCACACTCGTTCATCTTATTTGCCATATCGTCTGACCCTTCATACCTGACCCACTCTGGGTCCTCCTCGTCGGAATCACTTCCTGATTCCTCCTCCTCTTCCTCGTCCGACTCGTCCCAAACCTCTGGATAAATAGGACCAATCTGCTTGCCCGTGACGTTCCGGGCTGAGTACATGAGTCCCAACCTCATATCCTCTGCAAGAATGACGTCACGCCCACATGCTTTGGCATAGTGAGCTGCCAGTACAGTCGCCGACTCCAGAACGGGTATCATGATATCCAGCGCCGCCTCCTCCATTTTCAATTTTAAACCAAAATTAGTTTTAACTGAGGACTCTTGAATTTTTCAATTTTAAACCAAAATTAGTGGAAGTTTGAGAATACCACACGGGCTGAAGAATCTTTCACTTCAAGAAAGTTGTAATTTATAACGTAAATTCTGATATATCTACTGGCTGGACTGGGTGTCAAGGTAAACTGAAAAATTTGATTCTTAATCTGTGACATGTTCACGGCTCCTGATGGTTCATCATAAAGTTCAGGGTCGATACTGAACGAATACATGTAAAAAATTCTACTGGGTATACGGGTATGATATTCGAGTGGCTGAATTACACGAAGGAACACGGGGAGTCCCACGTCCTTGGAGATGCGTTCGGTTGTATTGAAATTGAGAATGAATTGTTCGAGTTGTTCGAAAGTTGTGCCGTTTGATGTGTAAGTCCCGTTGGTTGTGTAATCGTACCCAAGGGCTGAGTCATTTTGTAAAACGAAATAAAATTGCTTCACTGGATTTAAAAACTCACCAAGACACTGGATCTGGTTGACCCCCTGGGGTGCAAAAAACTCCGCACGCTGGACCTGTTCTATAGGATATATCTGAGGTTTTGACTTGATGTGCGCTATTTCTGCATCAGATATATATGTATATTCCGTGTCTAAATATGCATAAAACGGCGCTACTATATTTACAGATGGATATGTAAAGAGTGTCGAGGGATTCCATACGATGCGAAACGTCACATCCTCTTTGAATGCGCAGAGTGGAAGACCGCGTCTGAATACGTAAAATGGCAGAGGAATTGTATAACTTGCGTTTACAGGAACGGGTTGAATGAGATATTTCCCAATGAGATTCTGGAGTGCTCTCTGTTTTCCTGTTGAAACTGTTAAATCAAATTTGAGTTCAAGGTATTCTCCGTAAATTCTCTCGACGAGTTCAGATCCTATATACAACTCTACGTATTGAATCATAAGAGTCCCGACCGAGTCGAGGACCTGTACCTCATTGCCCAGTGCGGGTGGGAAAACCTTGAGGTACATGTTTGTGATGAGATCACCGGCTCTTGGAAGCACGAGTTCCTTCTCAGAACCAAAAATAACTGTGTTATCGGCTGGAAATTGCACCCTGATTACTCGGGATGAAAAAAGGGTCTGCCCGACATATTTTTCGACAAAATATGTCACTTCCGGGTCTGCACTCAGATAAATATCCTCTTGTCCGAGATAGGACAAACTGGCTCTTCCTGCCATCTCTAATACATTCTGGGATTAAAAAACCAGTCGCACAGCGACTGTGCGCCGAACGGAACTGACTAGAAATCGTTCGAGTTGAACATGAGTCCGGCGATGCCGTCCTTTATTCTTAGAATATTGTAATTTATTCCTATAACTCTTAATTGTTTTTTAGTTGCATACGACGCTGTATTAAGTTGAATAAAAATGTCACGAATACGACTAAAGTTTACTTGACCATAAGGTTGAGGTGTATTTGTCTGATTTGTAAAAGCGTACATGTAAAAGTTCCTGGTTGGATAATTTGTGTAATGGTCGAATGGTTCAATAGAATTGAGGTACAGTGCATCCGTCACATCTGCAGTGAAAGCCTCGGATGCGTTAAAATTCATAGCCAAACTATTTAGGTCCGAATATTCATAAGGTGTGGTTCCATCGAGTTGTAGAATAAAAAAGAGTTCACGGATTGGATTTATAAATTCCAGGTTGAAAATTGCCGATGTAAATTCAGGAGCCAAATCGAACTTTTGATACTGACACTGTTGAATTAAATAATCAATTTGGGAATTTTTGAACCAATTAATTTCGGGATCGGCTAAATAAACATATTCTGTAATAATTGTTGCAATAAGAGGTGTAGTTATACTCGAAGTGTTCACGGCTGTCAAATCTTGGAGATTTCTGAACGTGACGTGAATCTCGACATCTTGTCTCCCTAATGAAACGAGTGGCAAATAAAGTCCGGGATTTTGGAAAAAATAGAACGGAAGGTTTGTGAAATAGGTTCTTCCAGGTGGATAAATTTGAGTTCCTGTATCGTATTTTCCAGTAAGCAGCTTGAGTCCAGGTTGATTTTCGTAAGTTACATACAGATCATTATAAATTTCGATAAATTCGCCCGTAAGAGTCTGAATCGTCTGTCCACCGATGACTAAATCTGCGCGATCTATGAGCCATGTCCCGACTGAATCGTAGTAGTTATAACTGACCGTGGGAATCACGTTTGAAGCGACAGGGTAAACTGAAATGTACGTATTCGAAAAAATATTTGTAGTTGAACCCACTTGATCTGTTGTTATAGTGATGGGGACATCCGTAGCAATCTGAGTCACACGATAAGGCACGGTGACTGTAATTTGAGGAAAAAGACCGCCAATGTCAAAATTGTAAGTGTTGGTCCCGAAAGTGATACTCCTCACGTTATCAGATGACGAAAGTACAGCTGTTAACATGTACGTGGCAATGTTTGAAAACTGAAGATTTCCGGTCGTCTGGTTGACCGATATAATATTGGAGTTTGTTCCCGCTGGAAGACTGTAATTTGTTGTAAAATTCAGGGGGGTATTAGACCCTATGGATTGAACTTGAGCCGAAGGCTGAAGTAAGATGCCGTTGTTGGAAAGCACAGTCTCGTACCCCGTATAAGACTCAGCCCCTATTTGAGTCACGGTGTAATAGGATGTGTTTAAAATGGTTATAGACGATGTAGAATAAATATTTGTGAAATATTTTTGGGTCGTACTTGTGACCACGATAGGCATGCTGAAAGCGATGGTGGGATCACGCCCCTGGAGACTCAAGGTTGTGTAAGCGTAATCAGGGGTCGTTGAGCTTGTGTTCCATACGGAAACATTTGCTACATAATTTTGAGGAGATTGTGCGAGATAAATAACACCAGAAAGCATCCATGTTCCAGTTGAACCAAATGTCATGGAATGATCAGCCCCCAAGGTCACAGTTGTGTTTTGGGGCGTTACGATATTTCCAAAAAATGGAACTATATTATTTGAAACTGATGTATTTGTATTAAACATGTACAAATCATCGACAGGGGTGACTGTCAAGTAAGTTCCAGGTGTAAATTGAGTTACAATAGACGTTGTATTTGCATAAAAATAGTACGTATTTGCTGTACTTGTTACGGCGAGAGGCATCAAAAGAGGCATGGAAGGGTCTGGCGAAACACGGAAATCGCATGAGTAAGCAAATTGAGGCACGATTGGAATTCCGTTTGGATAAATATCTTCTTGATTGTCCGAGCCATAAGAAATATTGAGAACTGAACCTGTACCCAATGAAAATGCTGCGCGAACCATGTAAAATCCTGTGTTTCCAAATTTGATACGACCATTATTTGTTACGCCATAGGCGAGTGGGGACGATTCCTGATTTATCCAATTTGAAAAATTTATAAAACTCTGAGTAGCTCCTGGTATAGAATAACTCACGGGAAGACTCAAAAAAAGACTGCTTCTTGTATTCAATAGAGGTACTCCTGTACTTTGAATCCAACCAGCCTGTTGAAGAGTAAAATCAGATGAACGCGTAGAAACTACATTTGAAATATAGTTTGCAGACAGGTTTGATGTTGCGATACTATTGGCAGCGGCATTCGACAGGGAGGTTCCTACGGTGTAGATCAAATTGGAAGAATTCGTGGGTGAAACGGCTCCAACCTTGGGGTCGAGTCCCCAAAATATTCCTCCATTCTGATCCACCTCGAGCGTCGCGCAATTTGAAAAAATAAATTGATTGAGGGCGTTTGAATAACTTACAAAACTTGTAAGAGTCTGAGAAATCCATGTATTCTGATTGTATGTTGAATAGTATGTGACCGCCGAATACGGAAGACTGAAGTACGTTCCATTTATGATGATACGAGGGTTGGTTGTTGGACCCGCAACTATGTCCCATGCCCAAAAATTACCAGGGTCAAAAAGTGGGGGTAATTCAACTTTGAGTGTGAGCGCTCGTATAAGATCTCCTTTAGGAGGGATCCTACAAATGTTATTTTGACCATAGACAACTTGCTGATTTTGAAATGAAATATCATAAGCTTCAAGTACAAAGGGGGTATGACGCTTATAAACCCCTGAAAAATACGTCACTTGAGGGGAACCCGTGAGATATGCGTCCTGTTGCCCAATTGCAGCCAGCTGGATATAGCCAGCGGACATCTCTAATAAAGGAAAACATTAGTTTCCGCGCACGCACCCGCGTCTCAGCTCACTCTGAATTTTGATCGCACAAATTAGAGGATGAGTCAGTTGCAACTCAGGCGATTTGACCCATCAAAAATAGGTGATGATAAGGTTTGTGTTTTTATAGGGAAACGTGGGACTGGCAAATCGACTCTGGTTACAGACATTCTCTGGCACAAAAAACATATACCAGCAGGGATTGCCATGTCAGGAACTGAGGATGGTAACGGACACTATAAACAATTTATTCCTGATCTGTTCGTTTATGGCGAATACAGAAAGGATGCTGTTGAAAAGCTCCTCGAGAGACAGCACAGGCTCGTCAAGAGTCTGGGCAAGGATAAAGCCCCTTCCGTATTTCTGTTGATGGACGATTGCATGTACGACAAAGCCTTCATGAGAGACGACTGCATGCGCCGACTCTTCATGAACGGTCGCCACTGGAACATCTTCTTCATGCTGACGACCCAGTACTGCATGGACATGCTTCCGTACGTTCGCACCAACGTGGACTATGTGTTTGCTCTCCGTGATAACGTCAGGCAGAACCGTGAAAACCTTTACAAAGCTTTTTTCGGGGTTTTTCCAACCTTTGACCAATTTTGTCAGGTTATGGATTCTTGCACTGAAAACTATGAGTGTATGGTTCTTGATAATACATCCAAGAGTAATAAGATTTCAGACTGTGTCTTTTGGTACAAGGCGCCAATCCGCAAAAACTTCAGGGTGGGTGGAGCATCCTTCTGGCAGTATCACCAGCGCTTCTACAGTCCACGTGCCGCGAATGGACCACAGGGAACTATGAGTGCACCAAAACGACGGGGTGAAACGGTCGTAGTGAAAAAGTCGCGGTAGCAGGCTCTACTTAATTTCCATTTAAAATTCAATAATGGCTGGAGTCATGACATATGATCCGAGTGTAGACAGTATAATGTCACCAATTCCTTCACAGGAAATCAATTTAAATGAAGAATTAGCTCGTGCAGCTTTGGAGCGTCAGCAGACGAGTGTCCCATCTGGACTTTCTCGCAACTCTAAAGAAGGTGAAAACAAGGCGGGACCTCCAACCGGTCTTTTGAGAATGCCTTTAAATGCGCCTGAAAAAGATATTGTTGAATCTCAAATGGCATCTTTCGCAACACCTATTGACGATATTATGCCAGGTCCAGGACAGATGATGCAGGATGAGATGATGGGGTCCCCCTATGTTCAGGCGCCCCCTCAGAACGGGAAGGTTTCGAATGATGATGCACCCAAGTCCCGTAGCAAGAACCCATTCGGTCTCCAGGATGATCAGTACCAGGCACTCCTGGCTGGCGTTGCAGCGGTCGTCGCATTCTCCAAGCCAGTGCAGGGCAAGCTTGGAGAAATGGTTCCAAAGTTTCACGGTCCATCAGGTGAAGTGTCTCTGACCGGACTGGCTGTGACTGCACTCATCGCAGCCATCGTGTTTTACCTGGCAAAGAAGTACTTGGTTGATGGAAATTGATATTTTTAATCTACAATTAACATTATATGCACAGTGCTAAGTTCGAGCTTCAGGTTATGAAAGCTGTCATTGCCCAGAAACGTAGACAAGCGAATAAAATGACACCCAGTTCCGTTAAAACAGCTCTTCTAAGAAACGTTGCTAAAGCTCAGAGAATCGTTAATGTTTTGTCAAAGTACGTCTGATTTTTAGTCCTTCACAACGTCCCCACAATACGTGCGAGTCCCTGTAGGTGTATAAACTCCCGCATCTATCGCAATCTTTTTAAGTTTATCAAAATGTTTCCAGAAATTTTTGGTGTGGTCATACTCCGGTACTGTCATATGCGCCAACTCATGAATCAAAACATACATTGCAGAATTTACATCTCCTCCATCCAGACAGATGTAAATTTCATACCCTTTATTGACATTAGAACCAATTGGACCGTTGTCTTTGTTCCAATCTATCATACCTGTTATGATTGAGGGCTTGTAGACGGGGTGCCAAAGAGGGTCTCCTGTACGGCGCAATAGTTCAAGCAATATCCAGTATCTCATCTTGAGTTCACTGAGAATTTCAGGTTCTTTATTGACTGAGACTATGTAGACGAGGACGACAAATAACATTACGAAAATTGGAATATATTCCATCTACTATTACACGCTTAGATTTTCTCTACGACGAAACACAAACTTGGAATAGAGGTCCGAGATGAGCCCGTTCGGCTCTGCCAGCATAGGTCCCCAGAACAAGAGGTCAAAGTCCAGTTTTTTCAACTCATCCTTCAACATTTCCCCGTCCAAAAGAGGCTCGTCACGTGCACCATCTGCATAAAATGGTCCGTCCGTCAGACGCACCAAGAGTCTTTGCCCGCCTTGGTACATATCGAACGTGTTACCGAGCATATCCTCGTAGTGACCGTGTGGGTCACACATACGTACGGCGTTGTACTTTTCGGGTGTGATGCCGATCAGGAGCCCCCCGGGTTTTACCGCACACTGGATCGCCTTGAGGGAGTTTTCAAGGTCGTCCATGATGTAGTGAATCGAAAAGTTGTAACAAACCACATCAAATGGACCTGCAAAAGCCGCCTGTATGATTGTTCCCGTGCCTAGAAACCAAACCCCGAAATTCATCTCGATGGCACGGCTTTCCGCCTCGTTAAGAGACTCGCCATCTGGGTCTATGGCGTAAACTGACGCACCGACAGCTCGCCACTTGTGCCAGTCACCTCCCCTGCCGCACCCACAGTCGAGAACGTGGTCTCCACGCTTGACCCAATTGGTGATATGGTCACGTTTGCACTGATTGTGAAGACGTCTTAGAGCTTCCATGGTTGAATGCTCTTTCAACAACTTACAACCTTATCCGGTGACATGACACGAAATTTTGAGATTTTACTGCGTTTTGAACTTAAAAAATAAAGCTATAGCTATTTCAATGGGTTCTCTCGAGCAGGATTATCTGACGGTTCCAGGACAGTACTTTGCTTGCATTTCCTTTGTTGGTCCAGATCAGCCCCAGAAGAATGAGAAGCTGGGCATGAAGATTCGCGGATGCTTTTCGACCCGCGATGAGGCGGCGAGCCACGCAAAGCGCCTGCAGAAGGAGGATGCTCTGGTGGATATTTACGTGGTCGACATGTACAAGTGGCTGCTGATTCCCCCAGACCGTGATCAGATTGAGGACGTGCACTACCAGAATGAGAAACTGGAGGAGATTATGTCCAAGTACCGTGCCAACCAGAGCGCGGCAGCCTCCATGTTTGAGAAGCGTAAGCGTGACATGATGGCACAGCCCCAGCCAGGTCCCTATCCATACATCGATCCTTCCGACGAGAATTCCAAGTTTTACACAAAGCCCGACGTTCCACCCATTCCTCACCCAGCCGAGCTTATCGATGGTCTCAAGGAGGAGTTCCCCGACCTGGATATGCCAGCCCTCGTGAAGATTGCCGACGAGCGCGTCGCCAAGATTATGGAGGAGCGCAAGATGCCCGCTGTGTCGGTCATTGCCGAGGGTGACGAGTCCAAGGCTGAGGACGACGAGGTCCCCGAGTCGGTTTAATTTCGCTGCGAATATTAGAAAATGTTTTTTAAAGTTTTAGCTTTGGTGCTGATTGCGTTTCTCATGTACGTGGCATACGTGAGGTTCCCACCTGCGCCAGCTAGAATATCTCAACCTGTTGCTGCGTACGACAATCAGTTTGAGGTATTCAGGGATATGGAACCAGCCGATCAGACTCGTGAGAATCCTTGGCTGGGATTTTTACAAGAAGATGTTCGGAAAAACAGAACGGGTCCTATTGGTAATTTTGTGGGGTACGACGATCCTTCAACGAAGGCGCCTTTATATGGTATGCAGTAGTCCCAGTTCCGAAGGAGGACCTTCGGTCCGACGGGAACTTTCAGTTCCCTGAACTGTCCTTGCTCCGCGGTCTCAAGTCCTACGGACTTGGTCACTTCGCCTGAAAAACAACGGGACGCATATTCGCAAGCAGAAAACCGATAACCATTCCCAACAGAATAAGACCGATTTGATTCTCCTTGAAAGCTTCAAATGGATCCTTCTTCTGTTGTGGGCGTTCTACAAATGTATCAAACTGGCGTGGAGAATCCATATGGGATGGCCACTCATTTTCTGGGAGCGGTGGGGGTGCGCTTCTTGACTGAGACTCGGTGTTTTTTGTCAGGAACGGAAGGTTGTCCATCCTCACTATCAGATTCATCACTCTCGCTTTTATCTGCTACAACAAATCCATCCAAATTTCCATCATCATCTGCATCAGATTCATCCTCTTCCTCGTCGCTCTCAGTCTCGATCTCCTCAGAAACATCCTCTGGGTCCTCCGTGTCGTAATCCTCAGCATCGTAATCGTCCTCAACCTGCTCAACAGGCTCATAGCGCACAGGGGGCTTGGTTATGCGCCCGGAACGGGTGCGTGTTGCTGGTGCCGAGTCAGCCTCGGCTGCAACCTGTGCAAGAATTTGGAGATTCGAAGGGATCTCAGCAGGAGTCACTTCGTGACTCTCCGTCCTGGTCTCACTGACCGTGGGTTTTGAGGTGCCCCGGGTCGCCCGCATTTTCTATATAATCTTCGAACGTATTGTTTAAGTATCTTGGATTGAAGTAAAGACCTTGTGAAATTGAATTTTGGTTCAAAATAAATTCTCCTTCGAGCCCCAAATTTGTGGCTATGAGATTGAGTTCTTCTTGTTTCTGCCCATCGTCTGCACGACGAATCCCGAGCGAAAGATCTCTGATATTTTCTACAGCTGCGTAAAGTGCAGAGGCTGCTGTATCAAGCCGGGTTGAAGCCGACTGTTCGAACACGTGGAGATTGTCCAAAAATCTCTGCCAGCTGACTGGGTCCAGGCCCGAGTACGGATGGACCATGAGCTCGTACTTCCTGAATCGGGCTTTTGGTCCCATCGGGAAGAAAATCCACAAGAAAAGTAAAAGAAGGACTACCCACAATAGCAACATCATTGAGCTGCTCTACTATTGATGGAGGAAGAATATGTTCCCGACCGTGAAACTCGTTACACGTCTCCTGGTCAAAACATCTCTGAGATATCCGCCCTGAGTGAATCGAAAACCATACATGGTTTGACTTGTGTTCCCGACGAATATTCTCACAGTACTTGGAATCGGTCTGGACGTACCACCCATCATGCTCGTGCCTGTGAACGCGCTTGACACTCGCCTTTTCCTGACCTACGATATACTTCTGGATATATTCCTCAATTCCAGGAATTTCGAGATTGACTTTTTGCTCCTGAGGAGTTTCATCCGTCCTGATGGAAAACAACTCTAAAATTTCTTCACTCGGAACCTTTGAGAATTCCCGCGTACTGTTGAGCTGACGCCATGGAATATAGGGATCTCCTGTGGGTTTCTTGTGCGACCAAAGCATCCTGAGTCCTGAACCCCCATAGACTGAGGCATCTATGATAGTGTCCCATGGTCCTTCACCCAAAGCCTGAATCAATTTTGATCTTAAATTGATTGCTTCGGTCCGAGTGACAATTAGGCGCGGCCAATGGATATGAACTCCAGACTTTATGAGGGAAGTCCCCTGGGGTCCCCCAACTGATCGAGGTCTCGCCTTGGCAATGAGACACTCTGAAACTTTGTCCCCTCCCAGACTTTCATGAATTATAGAACAAAATTGAAGAAGATCTTCATCACTTAATTTTTCTGGGGCTTTATAGTCCAAGTCTACGAAAAACTTGAAACGATCCGTCTTTTGCTCAACTACAAACAATTTTGATCCAAAATTAATTGTCCGAACGTATGCCTGGTGAAATTCCCGAATTTCCTCCTTAGGAACCATGAGAATTCCACCATCCATGAGAACATGGGTTCCAGTCCCTCGAGGGACCTTCCATTTATCCATTACTGATACTACTAGTTTTTACTCTAAGTAGCTCCGCGAGGACAGTTCCGAAGGAACTGGGACTTACTCCTCATCCGAAGATGAATCCATGGACAAAAATGCCCAGAATGATTTGGGTTTCTTTTGTGTGATGGCGGGAGTTTCCTTCGCCTGCTTAATTTTTTCTTCAATTTCCTCGAGATCAGCCTCAGCCTTTTCAATCTCATAGTGAAGTTTGCGAATAGTCATCACCTTTGCCAGATCCTCTGGTTTCGTCGTGGTATCGTTACACAGCTTGAGCAGGTGTGTAGCGAGATCAATTTTTGATCGAGTCATTCTATTAAATCTAAAATATTTTAACCACGCAAATTGAACGGGGTCTTGTTGGTTGCTGTGATTGCCTGCTGAAATTCAGGGTTTATTAGAACGTGCTGACGAATCATAGGCCACAGGTTCTGGTACTTGGATATTGTGTCAAGACTTGCAAATTTACAGTCGTCATTCTCATCATAATTTTTGCGAAAAGGAACCTGATTTCCTTCCATTTTCTCTTTTTCTTCCGTGAATCGCTTCACGATGTGTTTGTGCTCTATTGAAGTCATGGGCATGTCAAAGACATACACATGATAATGGTTTATAACATCTACCCCGTCCTCAATGTCGCGAGGTTCGGGTGTGTTTGTGATAAATTTAAAATAGGCATATGAGCCACGTTTTAAATTGATCATACCACGGGTTTCTTCTTCGAGTTCTCGAACCGCACATCGGAGTGGGTTATAAATTTCTCGACGGCGGCATCCGCCTGTTACGAAGGTCCATTCCTTGTAGCGCCTGTCATGGACTACAAGAAAGTGAGGTATGTCATTCACGTGAGATACTGGGATTGCTATCGCTTTGTGTCGTTCTCTGGTCATTGTCCTCTACTAATTCTTGTGGAGCAAAAAATTTTCCGAGACTTCCCGTACGTGGATTATAAGTTACCAAAAATACTATACAAATAATGAATGCCCACACGAGCCAATGCATTTTTAATTTTAGTTAGGAATTAGTTGGCATAGAGCAGCGAGCCCAGACCGTTCTGGATCCGGAACACGTTGTAGTTGACTGCGTACAGGTACTGGGTGGGGTAGTTGATGCTGGTGCTTGCCAGACCCTGGATGCCGTTGGTCAGGGTAGATGGCACAACCAGGCGGAAATTGTCGAGGCGAGAGAAGTTGAGGGTGCCGGTGGGCTGGAGCTTGGAGGTGTCCAGGCAGTAAGAAATGATTGCCACGTTTGCCACCTGGTTATTGTGGATGTATCCGTAGGGAGTGTTGTAGTACTGTGCCACATCCACCCAGTGGAACATGTGGCGGGAGTCCCCGACATCCACGCCGTTGACCTGGGTCTTGAGCTGGTAGTTGGCGGCAGTGGTAGATCCTGCACCGTTGGCGAAAATCTGGTTGTAGTTCACACAAGGGAAGGCGATGAACTTGACTGGCTGAGCCAGGGCAAGCTCCTGGACGGGGTTGGTGCCCATCACGATGCGCTGCACCTGGGTAATCAGCAGATCCTGCTTCTCCTTGGCGAACCAGTCGCGCTCGGACTGATCCAGGTACACAAAGTTGGACCAGGCGATGTACTGCACCTGGGAATAGGCGGTGGTGGTGTTTGAAGTGCCGGTGAAGAAAGAGATGGTGGTGCCAGCCAGAACTGGACCGGTCACCTGGGATGGGTAAGTCACGGTCACGTTGCTGTTTGCAATGTTAGACGTGCTTGACACATAGACTGGTCCAGCCCATGGCACACCTGCCACGTACTGACCAACCACGATGGAACCAGTGCCGCCATAACTGGAAATCTGGGTCAGAGTGATGCTCTTTGTGGTGGAGGCTGCGGTACCGGCGGCAATTGCTAGTGGCACCTGGGCAGACACTACTGGGGCATAGGCGCTCAGTGAACCACCGACAGATGTGCTGAAGATGGCGGCAGCATTGATAACACCGGTGTTGGATCCTGCAATCATAATGTTGGACCAAGCGATATTGGAACTGCCAGTCACTGCGTTGGCAGAGAAGCCTTGGATGACCACGACGTTCGCCTGCAGGTTTGATGTGGCAGAAGTCAGAAGCATACCTGGGAATAGAGGACCGGTGGTCTGGGACACGACCAAGTTAGCTGTGTTGGAAAATGGCAGAGAACCCTGGACCACGCTGAAAGCATTAATGGTTGCGTTGGGGACGGACAGGACTGGGTAGGTGGTGGGACCGATGGTAATGTTCTGGGTCAGGTAGGGAGACCAGGTGATGCGCAGCTCCACGTCGTGGAACTGCAGACCAATCAGGGGCAGAGCCACTGACCACTCCTTGCAGAAGAAAAACTTGAGTGGGAAAAAGGACGCCTTCTGGTTGTTGAGGGTGGTGCTGTTGTTGTTAAGGTAACGCTCGGAAAAGGTACGAGCGCCGACGATGGGCTCGATATCGGTCATGTACTCGAAGTCATGGGTGTCCACAATCTGACCACCGATGTAAAGCTCCACCTTGTCAATCACCTTGGACCAGTCCAGACCCACGATGCCTGCGCCGTTGTTGTCACGGGCAGTCAGGAACACGTAGCTGAGCAGATCACCCTTCTTCTCGAAACGGATAGTGGAAATACCGTTGGCAATTGGTGCTCCCTGAATAACCTGGCGCTCCACAGAGTTTGAGTAATGAGTATAACGTTTGTAATTCGACCGGTAGAAAGATACCTCGGGCTTGCCTGTCAACCAAGCGTCCTGAGGTCCGACTGCTACGAGTTGAACGACACCTCCAGACATTTACTTTGTGTCTATATTTTTTTAATGGACTTCACGACGGGATTTAACATTTCGCAGACACTTGAGGAGGAGGGCGTGCCAATGAATAAGCCAATGGATTCTTTTCAAGCTGCTGAATAGCTATATCCAAAAATCTCGAAGATGCACGTGGGTTGGGGTTTGATTTTTGCTCGTTGAGTGGATCGTCATATTGAGGTGGCTGAGTTCCACGACCCTGGTTTGAGCCAGTTGGACCCATGGGTGGCACTGGGAGAATCTCAGCCTCTGGACGAAGCTGGGTTGCTGCGCCCACCTGGTTCACTGGGTCGTTGCGGACGTTCATACGAGCACCGTTGCCTGCACGATCTGGCTTGGAACGATCGCCGCTTGCGCGAGTGAGTGTCTTGTCAGTATAAGAAGTTTTACCTCCTGCATATGGCTGCTGCACGAAATAGCTTGGAGGACCCTCGGAAAGAGTGTCTGTGCGAAGCCCCGACTCCTGGCGACGAGTCGTTTTACGGGTCTTGAGATTATCAGGGCGCCCTTCTGGGGCAACCATAGCACCCTGGGCGCCGCCACCTCCAAAAGCACCTGGTGCGCGGTACACTGTCTTTGACTGCGAAGCATTGTGCGTGATGTCACCAATTCCACCGGCACCACCGCTCTTCACGACTGGATTGGGTGGTCCTGGACGACCCTCAATTGTCGTGAGCTTTTCCTCGTTAATATTGTTTGGAAGAGCACGGAAGTAGTCGTGGAAACCACCAGCCGCTTTAACGTTGGGACCAACACCCAGACCTGGTCCCACTGTATTGGGAGACTCGAGTGGGTTCACATTGTTCATTTTGTTTGTAACATACTGGCGGTTGTACATGTCATAAACGGGCTGACCAAATGGAAACCGACCATTCGTTTGAGTCATATCCTGAAGATTTGGAACAGCCTCCTTGGGCTGAAGACGCCAGTCTCCGACACGCCGACCGACATCGGGGGTCGTGTTCATAAAGTCGGTATAATCCTTGGAATGATTACGGCTATTCCCCATCAAATCTATATCCCGGCGAGTAAGAGGTTTCGTGGTTGCAGGGAGAGGTTTACGACCTGACTCTGGGCTTTCACTGCGCCCATCTGCAAGTCGCTTTCCGGCAAACACAAGACCGACCACGGCTGCAATTGCCAGTGGGTCCATTATTATTAATAAGATATCTTTTTTAGCGACTAAAAGTTTTTGGTTTTTTGCTGTTATAACGCTCATTAAATCGCTCATTCTGGATGTCGGCAAAAGTGGTAATTGGATTCCACTGCAGCACGCGCAGAGGCAAATTGACATAGGTGTTGGGGAAGTCGTATGGCTTCTCGGACCAGCCCTTAGTCCAGGCTTCCGTGCTCCGTGCACGAAGTATGCTCTCGACGTCAGTCTTGTCTGCCAGGACAACTTGGGCGGGACCAATCCAAACACCCTTCTGGAGGATGTTGTGGCTATTGTCCAGAGTTGGCATTTTATTAATACTTGTCTATATTTTAATCTATCTTCCGTTTCCTGCACGCATCTGAGGTCTCTCTGGGAAGGCAGAGTAGAAGCGGTCTGGGTCGCAAGCGGCACCGCCCTGGTCGTGACACTTTGGTGCGAAGGGCTTACCATATGCGCCGTAAGCAAACGCTGCTTGGTCGTTGGGAATTGTACTTGCCGCTACAGTGTAGAAATTGCGTTCGGCATCACGCTGACGCTCAAATGGGTGAATCTGACTCCAGGCAGCCTGTACCTCTGTGCGCATGCTTGGGTACCATGCAGCGGCTGGTCGGTCGGGTGCATCTACATAATCGCTCAGAAGAACGTTGCCCATGGGATTGTCAAGTGTTGGGAGAGTCACAGAGCCGCGAAGAGGACCAGGAACGCGACCGTCAGCAGAGGCTGGGCGCATTTTTCCATCAGAAATCATATTCATAGTCATGAGGTAATACAGGATTGCAAGTGCGAGAATACAAAGGGCAAAAACACGTACATCGCGGTTAATCAGGTAAATGAGGCATGTGGCGTACAGGATGAAACGGGTCGTCGATGCGACGCGCTCGCGCGCCGTCTGGGATGCGGTCGGCCAAAAAATTAAAAGCTCGCTAGTTTTGAAAATCTCTCTTGGATCCATGCTGTAATTTAGTAAGATTTGTTTTTTAGTCCCTGGGATCTTAGTTCCTTCGGAAATCGTCTTTAGTCCAGTGCCATAAAGTCCTTCTTAGTCGCCTTGCGCTGGGGGGGCGCACCTGGAAGTCCTGGAAACCCGCCACCCGCCATGAGCTTACTCATCATTCTCTGAGCTGCAGCCATGATGTTTGCCTCGTCGAGCTCACCACCAGACTCCTTGAGTCCCTTGGCACAATTCTCCGCCTCTGACTCGATCATATTCATAAACTGAGGTGGAATCATCTGGAGAGTCACTCCAAAACCGTACAGAGAGCTCAGGTACTGCCAGATCGCCTGACGTGTCGCATCTGACACGTCATCCTTTTTCCAAATCTCATGCAAATTCAGACTCGCAACAAACTCATTATCCTCGCAAAAAAACTTGGAATCCTTCTCCATAATCTGCTGAGCCCATGGACTCAGCTTGTTCATCACCTTTTTATAGGTTTTCTCATCCTTGTGCTTTTTCAGCGCCTTTGCAATTGCAGGCTCCTCGGGGAAAGTCTGAGCAAGCTCACCGAGAAACTGGGTGTACATTTCATTAAATGCTGAGTACGACGCCATTAATACTTAAAAGATGTATTATTTTTAAGTACATGGAATATATATACACTGAACATATTGATGTGAATATTACTGAATTGAAACTTCTTTTACTTGAAATAGAAAAAGAACTATTGAAAAAGTTTGAAAATACAAAAGAACCTCATACGTGCGGGACGGGATCCAAAATATCCAATTATTTTAGTCTATACAATTTAGCTGAGAGAAATGAACCTATTCTTCAAGAATTATTTCATACAATAAAAGAAAAAATAACCAAAAAATGGGAAGCAACAAAGAAACATAGTTTTCATGCATGGCTAAATATTCACCGAAAAGGTGAAAATCTTTTTTGGCATGCACATAGTATAAAAAGCTTTACTGGTACAACTCTCCACGGATACATCTGTGTTGAAGGAGAACCTTCTAAAACTACGTATATATTCGTTGGACAAGATGATTTCATTCAGGTAAATAATAAAAACAGTACCTTTGTATGTTCTATTAATAATAAGTTTTTACACAAAGTTTCAAAATGGGAAGAGAATTATGAACGTATAACAATTGGTTTTAATATGGATCTGTCGAAACCGTTCCATTTGATCCCTGTCCCTGGCTCACGATGAAAAACACCAAAAGACCTACGAGAAAAGCTGGCTTGAAATATTCAGAATTCTTAATTTTTGCATCTCCATTCATCTTGGAACGAATGAAAATATAACCCATCGTAATTGCTGCTGCTATGATTGCGGCAGTTGAAGGCTCCTGGAAATACTGTTCCATTTTTACTAATAGACTTAAATATTAGATTTGAGGGATTTTCTTCACATCCATATCATCTGGGGCATCGTCAAAGAGATTCTGTTCCTGGGTAGGAACTGGGGTACCACCTGGAACGGAAGGAGGTGTCAACGAGTTATTGACCGTAACCGTCTCACTCCCTCCTGGAGTTTGACCAAATTGCATGTTGTTCATTGGAAGACCTTCGACGGGATCGGCGGCAGGCACCTCCTCGCCACCCGGAGGATCGAGTTCCTCAACCTCCTCCTCTTCCTCGTCAAAGTTCATACCCTCGTCGCCTGATGGCATACTCAGATACGTGTCCAAAATTTCAGACATTGGCACAAGCTGCTCGATGATTTCACATATGTGGTGGACGAAACGCTTGTGAAGCTCCTTCTTTCTGTATTCATCCGAGTGGTTCTTGTTGACGATGATATCAGGATCCTCGTAAATATCCTTGGCACACGCCTCGTAGACTCGCTGAACAAACACATCATTCGCTGGAAGCTTGATTGAAATCTTTTTCGACTTTTTATCTGTGCGAATTGAGCTCAGAATCTTGACGTGAATTACAAAGACGGCGGCAAGTAGCTTGGGAAACATGGGGTTGCCCTTGATGATAGACTCTGTATTTCGGTTTGAAATTGAAGAATTCCAAGTCTTGACATCACGGAGGAGTTGCTGGAAAACTTGTACAGTGTTCTTCCCCTTTGCCTCCTTCTGAGCTTCCAGCCAAATTTCCCAAAATGCTTCAATCATGGATGGGGTCATAGAATCACATAGCTTTTTGGTAAAACGACGCTCGGATTCACTGATAAGGTCCATAGTTAATAATATACAAGGACTTATTTAGCTTTGACTCTCCGCACACGCCGTCTGTTCACCCTGATGGATGGAGAACTCAAGGGATGAGATCTCAGTGGAGATAGACTTTTTGAGCTTTCAAAAATAAGTTTCATCCATCTGGGCATTTTGTTATTTCCGTATCCGATAGGTCCGTACCGAGGCGAGTTAGTCATTTATTATTTACTAGGTTTCTTTCTCAGGGTACTCGCCATCTTCTGTAAATTCACGAGGCTGGGGAGTTCCACCTCCTCAACCTCCTCTGGAAGCATCTGGTGTATGGGAGGTTTCTTCCACCACACCTTTATGTCTAGGGGACCTATGAGATTTATAATATATCCCAGCCGATGAAGCTGTCGACACATGTACCGTACAGTCGTGGGGAGATCGTGTCTTGGAAAACCAATCAAAAATACAGGAACTGTCAAGACACACTCCTTCTGACCGAGCTGTACTGAAGTTTTAATTTTCCTACAAAATTGCTCGAGAAGAGCTTTATAAAACTCTTTTCGAGCACTTTTACGAGAATTCTCCATTTTCGCAATGTCTTGGGCAGACACTGACATCTAATTTTAGTTTAGAATTAGGAACGAGTCCCCAGGCGCATGTCAGACACAACTGGCGTCTCTGGGCGAGTTGCCAAAAGTGCCTTGAGTTGCGCGGCGGAACTGTTCTCTATATCTTTATAGGGTTTGTACTTGTCAGGCTGGTATCCAGTACTAAAGTCTTTTTTTGCAAACTCCGATATGTTTATGATTTCAACATTTCCGTCTTCACCGATCTTTGATACGACATCGTACTGGGATCCAAGGAACTTGCGGGTATTGTAAAACATGAATCGGCTCGCATAAGAACCGTCAGCCTGGAGATTAACGAAGAGTGTCTCGAGGGGCTGCTCATCTGGTTTGGTCTGTTGGACCTTTTCGATGATTGCCTGAATCACATCAGGTGAGATGGGAGAATTTCCGTCAGCTGCCATTGGGGCGACGTACCCAGACAAATTGACACGGCTGTTCCATACCAGGAAGACCACAATAATCACAAGCAGTAGGATCATAATGTCTTTCATTATTAATAGACTGCGAAATTCTTCTGTTCAAAAAAAGTCAACTAATTCAAATGGCCTTGCTGGTCTATTCTGACAAGTGTAAATTTTCGAGTCAAATTATCGAATATATTAAGACTCAGCCTTCTCTGAATGAGATTATTCGGTACCATAATATCACAAACCTCGGTGTTCCATCGAAGAAGATTACCATGGTGCCCACGATCGTTACAAATGAAGGAGTTATGAAGATTGGCGGGGATATTAAGCCCTGGCTCGAGTCTATGATTCCGTTCGAGTTTGAATCATGGTATCCTAATTCAATCTCATGTACAAATATAGACGGCACTGAAACGCCATCCCTTTTTGAATTTGATAAATTTGGGCAGCAGCTTCAACCAGAGATTACCCCTGAACTGGAAGCTAAAATTTCCACAGATATAGCAGATGCTATGCAAAAAATCAGAAGTTCAGCCACTTAGAGGAAAAAAACGCACACTTATTAATGCATCTAAAGACTATCCAAGCTTCGGCTCTCAAGTCAGTTTTTGAAGTGCTGAAGGATATCATCAATGATGTAAATGTGTATTTTACAGAAAAGGGTGTTCATGTCTTGACGCTTGACACCGCCCGCGTTACCCTTGTGCATATGGTCCTAGGGGCTGAGAATTTTGAGGAGTATGAATGTCCTGGTGATATCATCGCAGGTTTGAACATGGCAAATGTTTATAAACTTCTCAAAGCTATCACGAGTCAGGACACATTGACCATGTCCATCACTGGTCGAGACTATATGGATATCACCATAGAAAACACAGCCAAGAAATCATTTACTAATTTTAAACTAAAATTGCTTGACATTAATGAGGACATACTGGATCTCCCGGATATTCATATGAACTTGGTGACAACCATGCCATCTATTGACTTTCAGAGATATACCCGGGATATGGGTAATCTTTCAAATGAAATTAGAATTTTCCGTCACGGACACAATCTGGAGTTGAGCTGTGTAGGAGATTTTGCAAATCAAAAAACTGATATCGAGTGTGCGGACAAGGGTCCTGACGAGCGAGTCGGTGGTTGCTTCAGTCTCAAGTACATCAACCTTTTTACAAAGGCGACAAACATGTGTTCCAGTATCCAAATTATGCAGGACTCAACGAACGATAATATGCCAATCGTTTTCAGATATACAATAGCAAATCTCGGTGATTTGAAATTTTATTTGGCTCCAAAAATTGATTAATTAAGAGTTATTATAGTTTTGAAATGAATGGAAGCAAGGTACGATGAAAGGATAAGGAACTGTAAATCTGCGGACGAGTTGGCGGACTATTTACTCATGTGCGTCCCTGTTATTCGTGAGTATACTGGAATAAACGCGCCGACCGTCTCCACGACTAAGACAGTTGCAAACCTCCAGATTGGGTCACGCACGGGTGTGAAGAGAAAGGACATCTATCAGAAATATTTAAAAGAGGTTGAGGATCAAGATCAATGCAATGAGAAAAAGTGCGAGATAGACGTGGATCCGTGTAAAAACTGCGGAAAGACGTTTACAAAGATGCACGATGAACAACAAAGTGACATGATATGTACAGAGTGTGGATACACAGAGTATTATCTATCGGAAGAGCTTGGATTCAAGGAGGAGCAGGAGATTGAGAAGAATGTCGTGTATTCCTACAAACGTGAGAACCATTTTAACGAATGGATTTCACAGTTTCAGGCGAAGGAGTCGACTAGCGTCCCCGAGGATGTCATAGGGCAACTCAGGACTGAATTTAGGAAGATGAAGATTAAGAATTTAGATGAGATTACTCACGAAAAGGTGCGAGTCTTGTTGAAGAAGATTGACAAGAACAAGTACTATGAACACGCACCCTATATTGCAACAATCCTAGGCGGTATCACTCCTCCAACGATGGACCAACCACTTGAAGACAAGCTCCGTCTTATGTTTCACAAGATTCAAGCACCGTTCGAGAAGCATAAACCTGCGGCACGTAAAAACTTTTTGAGTTATTCATATGTTCTTTATAAAATGTGTGAATTGCTCGAGGAAGATAAATATCTTCCTTGTTTTCCTTTGCTCAAGTCAAAGGAGAAACTGTATATCCAGGATCAGATATGGAAGAAAATATGCGATGAACTCGAGTGGGAGTTCATCAAGACAATCTAGGGTCTTACTAATTTTGAATCAAAATTGATTCAATCTCGGGAGTGGCTGACTGACCCATGGGGAAGTTGATGAGGTACCCTTTCTGGAGACCCAGGAGTCTCATGTAATTTTGAATTTGAATTCGAAATTGCTCTGTAAGGCGTGAGACTGACTTGAGTTCTATGACGGTGTCGCCCACGATGAGGTCAGCCCTTACGTGACCGACATTTAGACCCTCATAATATACGGGAATTATCCTTTCCGTATCGTATGAGATTCCGCGCTTTCTCAGAGCCACCTCAAAGGCTGAGTGGTACACACTCTCCGAGTACCCTGGACCGAGGGAAGACCATATGTCCTGAGCAATAGCTTCCATGAATTTTAAACTAAAATTAGTTTTAAGCCAGTCTCCGTGCTACACTTCGAAGAAAATACCCACCGGGCATTCCTTGTGTTCCGTATCTTAACCCCGCTTCATAGAGTGCATTTCCGTGTTTGTTTGAATATATTTTTACGAGGTTCTGAAGTTTTCTTGCTACTTGGAGCTTGGTGCGAGGACCGAGTGCAGCCGCTCCTCCAGGCAAAGCACCGTACGCTCTAAAAATAGCATTTGCTTTTGCGTTCAGGTTTGCAGAATTTCCTGGTAAAGCACTATAATTTCTTATAGAGTTGACTAATGTTAAATATTCCTGCGACTGTCCGGTGAGTCTTATAACATTTTTAAGCTTGTTTATAGCTTGCAGAAGTTTCGCCTTGGAGTTTGCACGCCGAACGGGTGCACGACGCACGCGCGGTGTCGCCTGTCTGTGCTGTGCAGCATTTAAAGATGCGGCAAGAACAGCCAGCCGTTGAGCAGTGACGGGTCTTCCTGCACTTCCGGCAATCGACATCGACCGAGTTCGCCGAGGAGATGGCATCTTATTATTATAAAATATTTAAAGTCAGTTCCTACGGAACTGTTCAGTGCGCGACTGGTTTTTAAAGTGTCAGTCTCAGAGTTGCCGCGCCGTAATTGAGTAAACGAGCTGGAGTCGTACGTTCGAGACCGCGAACACGGAGTTCCTCTCGAACAATACCTGCAACATTTTCAGTTGCAAAATATTTCAAGCTTGAAACAAGCCATGCAATCATAGTGATGATACCAGTCCTGACCATTTCTGCATTGGCAGCAGTTCGCCCGGTGAGACGAGCAAAACTCGAGTTATTATACTTGTGAATTTTGTTTATAAAATTTGATGTACGTGCACCGCCGTTTCGGTAACTCATGGTAAATGCCATAGTTCCAACTGCCATATTAGCGACATTTGGACGCAGCGTGCCCGTCTGAAATTTGCGGTAAAGAACTGCCGCTATAGATGACGCACCCGCCTCAATGACATTTTCGTGTCCTGCGAAGCAGGTCTGGACTATATTTTTGAATTTTAAAAAGGAATTGAGAATAGAGCGACGCACCTTGAGTGCATCCGCAGCAGACATTTCCATGGCGTAGTTATTAAGATATAAAAGAACCACGAGCGTGATAATCAGAGCAACAATACGACGTACCTGACCCTGACGGAGACGTGGACGCCCATTGTTGTTCCGGTTAGGAGACCTGTTAGGAGACCTGTTAGGAGACCGGTACCGAACGAGACTTGCGCTTGGCATATACTATCTCACAACACTTTTATATAGAATTTTTGGAGCTTTGCGAACGACCGACCATTTCAAGGCATTGTAGTGGCTGGGCGCATATGTACGCATCTTGTTGAGCGCGCCAAGAGCAATTTGTTTAGTATGAGGCGAGAAATTACCTGGTGAAAAGTAATAATTTACCATTGCATTGACCAGGTTATTTGCGTGTCTGTTTCTGGTAGCATTTGTTGCAAGACTGAAATTTATCGCGCTTCTTCCGAGCGCCTGAGCGTGACGATTATTCGCGAGTCCACTGATCTTTATGGCTGCAGGTAAAAGAGTTTTAGCCATTTGGACTGTAGCTTTACCTGCAACTGCTCGAGCAGTTCTGGAATTTGCGGCAAGTGAAAATGGACCTCCAACCAGACGAGACGGTGGTCGACTTGCCATTTCTATTTACGACCAAAATTCTTGGAGTACTTGGCATGGACCCATTTGGCATCAGCCTTGTAGATGCGCGATGCACGGGGGGCTGTGCGCTTGGTCAATGTGCTGATGGCAACAAGACGCTTGATAACTGCATGGGGATCCTCCTTGCCCTTGGTCACGGCACGCACTAGCGACTTGTGGCGATTTGTCATCGCCTCAACTGGGTGGTAACCGTAACGGGTCAACATACCCTTCTTGAGCTTGCCGATAATTTTGGGACCTTTTCCGGCGGCACCCACGTCTGGAATGGGAACTGGACGCACGCGGGTCACGCCTGCTTTGCGCACATAGGAAAAGGTTTTGCCTTTCCTATGGACTGTGATTCTCTTGGCACTACGACGCATCGTGTACCCTGATCGAAGAATAGAACTCATTGTTATCTTTTACTCGGAAAAATTTTGGGAAACCCCAATCATAAACATTTTGAGTTTATTTTCATTTGACGCACCAAAATCATAAACATCAATATTTGGAGCATATATGTCATGGACAGGAATCGTATAGACGTGCCTCATTTTCATAACAGAATTCAAAATACTGAGTGCATACGTTTTGAGATTTTTGATTTCCGTAAGGCGACCCCACCCTATACGGATAGCCAACACATCTGAACACCCTACAAAAGGTCCAGCGGGAATAGCCTCAAACATCGCACCGTCTATATAATTGTATCCATCTGCAAGCTTTACAGGCGAAAACAAAAAAGGGACGGCGATGGTCGCCGAGACTGCATCGAGGACACTCATATCCGGTGACGAGTCTATATTAAAGTAAACAGTCTTCATGAAATCCACACAGTATGTGGGTATGTGAAGTTTGATGGGATTCCATTCGTAAAGCTCTTTGAATGTAATTTCATTTTTCCCCGTGAATTTTTTACACATATCCACGAGAATTTTTCGGATCTTTTTAGGCGAAACAAGTCCGTAATTACTCACTAGACTTTTGATACTAGGTTTCATCAATGTTCTAATAGGGATATTCATTGAATAATCGAGCATTTCATTAATGTTACCTCTTGAAAGGACATATACAAATGAAACGAGTCCTCCGGCGCTTGCACCCGATATTTCTTTGAGTTCATCGAGTTGTCCCTCCTGTTTGAGTTTGGACAAGACTCCGAGGTACATGAAATACCCCATAGCCCCGGGACCTATAACGAGGTTTTTCACCATCTTCTATGAGTTCCGTTTAATAATATTCTGGAAACTGACCGCGAAGTAATGCATAAAAAAGGGAAAATACGACGGCATGAATACCGACTGCGGTTGGTCCCGAAGTAATGCTTAAAATAACCCCTGGGGTCAGTGCCACAAACAGCACTCCTGGGACGATGATATCAGCGGTTGTCATATTGAATTTAAACACAAACTTAATAATCAGGTAATTAAATATGCAAAGAAGGAGGGCGTGCATGCACACCTGAACCAAAAGACCTGAACCGGGTGGGATTCCCACCAAGAGTCCAGGGCTTAAGATTGCAAACAAAAGTGCGGGTGTAAACACTTTTGGAGATGTAATATCAATCATTTATTATATGTTTACATTAATATCGAACCACTTGTAGAAATTTTCAGGTTCGATTCGCTCCTTTACTATCAAGACGCGCCTGATCGCTTTCCACGCCTGGTTTGCGTGTTCTGTTGGATCAGATGTATAATATAATTCAGGTCGCAGTAGCAGTTCAACAAACTTCGTGTAGGTGCAAGTATTTTTCAGCATGAGATAGTTGTCATTGACGTACTCGTTGAAGATGCTCCAGCCATCGTGAATTTCCTCAGAATACAAAGCTTCCCAATCTTCAGGTTCAAGTTCTTGATCAAAATCATCTAAATCGTCAGAATCCCACGACTCTTCAAAATTGTATGCATCGCGCGAGTATTCATCATTGATACCCATTTCGACTTGATATAGTTACGTTCAGTCTCTCTAAGACAGGAGCTTACTGATTCCAGATACGTTGACGCCTGCAACCTCCTTGACGTCGACTGCGTCCTGGATGGCGTTGAAAGCACCCTCGACCTGAGCCTCGTTTCCGCCAAAAAAGGTGTGCAGACCCTTGCGGATAACCTCCTTTGTGATACTACCCTTGACCGTTTTAACCTTGAAGTTCACCTTGACCTTGTCCTGGACATTCACGGTATCAATGTTGTGTTCCCCCATATGTTTAGTCACAAACTTGCGAAGCTCCTTTTCACGCTGATTGAGCGTTGAGAGATCTTTGCGAGCTGCGGCGAGCTGGGTCTTTATAGAGATCCACTCATTCGTAGCATTTTTGAAATCCATTCCTAATAAAAACGGTCTATTTTTTAAGCCGGTCGAAATTTACTGATACTCGCGCTCAATCTCAAACTTGGGGCGCATCACATCGGGGGGGATGGTGCTGAGGTTGAAGATGCTGACTGGGGTGCGGGGGTTGAGGGGCTCGCTGCGGAAGTCGCGGTTGGCGTTGCGCAGGACGCCGCCGATGGTCTCTGGGTAGCCGATCTGACTGCGGGGGTCCAGGTAGTTCTGGTTACCCAGGATCTTGTCTGGGCTGAACTGACCAAAGTCCTCGGTGGCGACCACGTCGCGGGGGATCAGGCTGGCGGAGGACACTGAGCTGCCACCGGTCGCACCTCCTGAGTAGGGAGCACCCATGCCGGTTTTAGATTGGTTCTGTGCGCCGCTGTCATTTACAGCGTTAAAGCCAATTGGATGAGCTGATGCATATGAGCTCTTGCGGCATGTAGGGGCAAAAACAAGCAGGAGGATGACTGCCACCAGAACCATAATTGCCAGTCCCTTGCGATTCATTATTATAAGTTGGTGATATTTTTTTGGCTGGAGAGGACAAGTCCTAAGGACTTGGGACTCAATCCAAATAATCTGCTGGGTCATCATCCTCCTCGGGGTCGTCCGTGAACAGGTACTCCTTGGGGAAAGTTGCCTTCTGCGAGCCACTCCGGACGCGCACCTGGACGACGCGCCAGATGGGACCGAACGACTTTTTCAGGAACCACAAACCAGACAGCTCGAGCAGCACATCACACTTTGAGTCTGGTGCCACCTCCTGGAGTTCAATAGGATTTTTCCGAATGTCAAAGGCTGTGGTGACCACCTCACCCTTGACCGTTGCCAGTGTCGCGCTGATGACATCGTCAGTCACACTCTCCTGGAAGGCGTTTGCGATCGTCTCGTCGCTGAGCTCCTTGCCGAACCACTCAACGCGGGACGCCTTGGCCTGTGTAAGCAGCTCGTTATCAATAGTAGTAAACAAATTAGAATTTTCAACCTTGAAATTGACCGACTTGGCGGTCAGTGAATCCTGGAGCGTCACGCCGTTCACCTGATGACGAGACCCATTAATCTTCAGAAAATATCGACCGTCTGGCAGTTTCTGGGGCTTTCCGTACTCCATTGTACTATAAACAAAAATATTCTTTAATGTTAGATGAGCGCGAGTTGCAGTGCTGAATTTGTAAACTCAGGATGCCAGTGTTTGACCGACCCCCTGGATATAACAACATCGATATGCGGATACATAAACAGACAGAACGGTCTGGTGTATCCGTGCGACCTGGGGTGTTGCATTCCCAAATGTCAAAATGTCGGTCCGTACCCAATTTTCGGTGAAGACTTTCGTCCAGCTGGGGGCGGCTCGTTGCCTCCAGGTTTCAATGTGAATTTACCACAGAGTGACAAACCTTCAGAAATAAAGGGGTCTGCACCGTTTTTTAACCCACAGCCTGCAGATGAGAAGGTTTGGCAAATTTTTTTCAAAGGTTTCGTGATTTTGGTCGTGATTCTACTCACAGCAATAGCACTTAAAGCCCTGTCTCGTGTGTAGAGTATAAGATGGCTACCACCACCGATGCCCCCGTAACTCTCGACACCCTGATGAAGGAGCTCAAGGCTGTGCGCAAGGAGATTCGCAAGATTCGCCAGCACATTGAGGACCCTACCGGTGAGAAGCAGGAGGCTCGCACCAAGAACAACGGTTTCAATAAGCCCCAGAAGGTGACCGATGCTCTGCGCACCTTCCTGAGCCTGGGTCCCGAGGAGATGATCTCTCGCTCCCAGGTATCTAACCACATGAACAAGTACTTTGAGACGAACGGTCTGAAGGCAGGGCAGAAGATTAGCCTCGATGATAAGCTGAAGTCTCTGCTGGAGGTTCCAGAGGGTGTTCAGCTGACGTTCCTGAACCTGCAGCACTACCTGAGCAAGCACTACATCAAGGACGAGACGGCGGAGAAGAAGCCACGTGCCAAGAAGGTGCCAGACACCCCAATCGCGGCAGCAACCTCGACCGATGCTACCGTCCCAAAGGAGAAGAAGGTTCGCCCAAAGGTGGCAAAGCCAGCGGCGACTGCCTGAATCAGACTGACTTAAAACTAAACCTTGTGTGTAATATAACATAACCAATGGAGTCTCCTCCACCTTTGTCGCGTGATGAACTAAATACCCTTGTCGGGACAAAAATCAAAAATATCGAACTGTATCAACGGGCTTTCACTCACAAAAGCGCGTTGAAGCGGTACTCGGGTCTTACAGGCTCTTATGAAACTCTTGAATTTATGGGCGACTCGGTCCTAGGATTTATCATTACAAAACACCTGTTCGATCTCCATGAAAAGGAACAGGAGGGGTTTCTCACCAAAGCCCGAACGAAAATGGTCCGGGGCAAGACTCTTTGTGAAATTTCCAAAGTGCTTGGACTCGATAAACTCATATTGATGGATGAAAAGGGTGAGCGTAATGGATGGAATACAAATGAACACATCATGGAGGATGCATTCGAGGCGCTCGTAGGTGCAATTTATCTGGATCTCGGGATGATTCACGCCAAGAATTTCATCCTCAATTCATTCACAAAAGTTCAGACGTCATTGGTTGATGATAACTACAAGGACCAGCTCATGCGGTGGTGTCAGGCTCTCAAGTACGCCTTGCCCGAGTACCGTTTGTCCGGGCAATTTAACGGACAGTTTTTCATAACCGTCGTGGTTGATGGAATGGATTGCGGTTCTGGATTTGCATCGACTAAAAAACAAGCTGAACAAAATGCTGCTGAGATTGTACTTAAAACCGACCCACGTTTTAAGAATAAGAAGATCCCCGTCAATGGACCAAGACAGGATTCTGAGTCGCGCGAAGGAGCTTCTCGCGGCTGAATATGCAGAACAAAGATCACAGGAATGGTTAGATTTGCGCGACAACATGATTACAGCGAGTGACATTGCAAGCGCAATTGGTGAGAATCACTACGAAAGTGTAGACGCTTTTATTAAGAAAAAGGTACTCAAGACTAAGTGGGCAGGAAACGCCGCCACACAGCACGGGACGCTCCTCGAGCCCTTTGTACGGGACTTGTACGATCAGACGACCGGGCGCAAATCCCATGAGATTGGGCTCGTTCGACACCGCACGTACACTTGGCTCGGCGCATCACCTGACGGGATTACGGAGGATGGGCTACTCATAGAAATCAAGTGTCCTTTGACCCGTAAAATAGAGGCTAAAGTTCCTAAACACTACTTACCCCAAGTTCAACTCCAGCTGGAAATTACGGACCTTGAGGAGTGTGATTTTATTCAATTTAAGCCTCAAACTGATGATAAACCCCAGGAGTTTGTCATCGTAAGGGTCAAGCGGGACCGCGAGTGGTTTACGACGAATTTCCCAGCTATGCAAAAAGCGTGGGACCGTATAGTTGCTGGTCGGACCCACGGTTTATGCGAGATTGCAGAGGATGTCGAGCCGCCTCCCTGGGTTAGAGAAGAAATCTCTTGTGAGATCAAGGAAGATGACTTGCAAACACAAGAACAAGTTTCTGACGTGCAAGGATTGTAAGATGCAGTGCTGCGCTGGGTGCATCCAATCCGAGGCTCATTCGTGTCCGATGTTGGCACAGCGTGTGCTAGCTGCACGGGAGGAACTTGCAAAGAAACTGCCTAAGGTGGAAGCTCCAAAGATTATCAAAATCATTTGAGTTTCATGCGCCCGAAAAAATAAACCAAAATTACGGCAATCAAAAGAATCAAAAGAAGATTGATATCTTTTGAAGAGCCTGCCCCACCGACTGAGCGCCCAGTTTCCCAACTCCATGGGAGCTGGGGGCGGCGCCACGTCACGCGCCCGTTCGAGTACTCAAACTTGCGCGCAGGAAATGGGCTATACGGCGCCACACTGGGTGCTGCGGTCTTTAAGTACATATTCCCCGCGGTGTCCGTAGTGTTCATGACTGGAATGACTGCATTCACCTGCATTGGTGTCTCATCAATGCCGGTAACGTATGAGCCATCCATAAAAAGGTCCTTTCGGAAACCATCCTTGTTGATTCCGAAATCACCGGTCCAGGTTGTAGGGTTAAACTTATCAATCTGGAGACGGTCATCGATCATAAGTGTCGATGCCATTCTATTATTAAGTAGCTACATTTTCTTTGTAAACTTTTGTTTTGATTTTCTGCCTGTGGAGTTCCCACATTTCGTCAAGGTCCACGTTGAGCATATGAGCCAGCTGGAAGAGGTAACTGAAGACGTCCCCCATTTCCATAGCAACGTCTGTTCCCCTGTCCTTTTTGAGTCCAGTCTTTTTGTATATCCTCTGGCTTTGTCTAATTGAAGATGCCAATTCTCCCATTTCTTCATTAAGCAACATCCAGACGACACTGACGTGTGCTTTGTCCCACCCTTTCTGTTTGCACATCGTAGCGGTTTCATCACGAAACCTATTCATTAATGATTTTATGCGTTGACTCTCTATCTGGTGTCCAGTTTCTGAAGAACCCCTCGAAACTTGAATAGAATTAACACAGCAAAAAGCAGAAACACGAGTTCTGTACCAATCTTCCAGTTTTCAACCACATTGGGATTTTCAGTTCGTTTTTCTGCCCATGGTTCTATGACTGCATTGCTAAACAGCCTGATGGCGCGCTCGATGACGAAAAATATGAGGAAACCTATGATGATATCGTCAAGAGCGCGCATCTCTACTAAGTTGAAACATTATTTCATAGCCTGAATCATACGATACACTGCATACACACAAATTATACAGTTAATGCATCCAAAAATTCCCTGAAATACACTGGGACACGTTTGATCTTTCTTATTCAAACACACCATACTCGACGAGAACCATGAGATGCACTGTACGACCATCTGTGCCACACACGAGGCGATGCAAATCATAAGAACATCAGAGAACGCCATTCCTAGAATATACCAAATTTAAAATTTGTGGGAAGCTTGTTACCATATGTACTTGTGTTGGTGGGTGCAGCCATAGGTACTGGGTTTGAGCTAATATCGCGCAGATAGACGGCCTGTTGCAGCAAACCAGTCGAGATTGTGGGAAGTGCGCGCTTCACCACCTCGGCATTCATAGCGGAAACTTGCTGACGCACATTTGTGCTTGGATCTCTGACGAGATCTGTGTAAACCGCACGCATCAGAGCTTGGAGGTCATTATCATTTTGCTTGGAAATAGACAACCCAGTCTTTGCCTTGATGCTCGAAATAATGTTCGAGTGGATTCCCCCGCGGTTAAACTCTGAAAAGAATGCATCACCCAGGGGCGTTCCGACCGAAAGACGGATTGGCTTGCGAGCATAAGTCTCCATTTACATATGCACATAAAAAAAACAAACGTGAAAATTACAATGAAGGTCATCAAGCGTTCTGGTGATAATGTCGAGATGCTATTTGACAAAGTGACCCAGCGAATTTCAAAACTAAATCAAGCACCAGAATTCACACCTCTGAATGTCCAACCAGACAAGGTGGCTCAGAAGGTTTTCACGAGCATGTACGACGGCATCTCTACGAGTGAGATTGATAATCTTACAGCCGAGGTGGCAATCGGTATGATCACAGAGAACCCTGACTATGAGACTCTGGCGATGCGCGTGACCGTTTCGAACCTTCAGAAGACGTGTCCAAAAACATTTAGCGATGCGATGGTCGGGCTGCACGTCAAGGGGATCGTGTCCGATGGATTCATGAAGTACTTGTCTCTCAATATGGACACGTGGATTCAGCCGAAGCGTGATTACGATTTCGGATATTTTGGGATCAAGACTCTCCAACGTGGTTATCTGAACCAGGGTGAGACCCCACAGTATCTATTTATGCGAGTAGCTGTGGGAATTCACGGAGACGACTATCGACGTGTAAGGGAGACATATGACCTCATGTCCCAAAAGTATTTTACCCACGCGACGCCAACTCTGTTCAACGCCGGGACGCCTCGCCCACAGATGTCAAGCTGTTTCCTAGTAGCCATGAAGGATGATTCGATTGAGGGCATCTACGACACGCTCAAGGAGTGCGCTCAGATTTCCAAGTGGTCTGGGGGTATCGGAATCCACTGTTCGAACATCCGAGCGAATGGTTCACCAATCAAGGGAACGAATGGAGTGGCTGACGGTATAGTACCCATGCTCCGCGTATTCAACAACACAGCCCGGTATGTGAATCAGGGTGGTGGGAAGCGCAAGGGCTCCTTTGCCATTTACCTCGAGCCTTGGCACTCTGACATCATGGAGTTTCTGGAGTTGCGTCTCAACCAGGGTGACGAGGAGATGCGGTGCCGAGACCTTTTCACGGCGATGTGGATTCCTGACCTTTTCATGCAAAAGGTTGAAAAGGACGAGGATTGGTACCTGATGTGCCCCAGCGAGTGTCCCGAACTCCCCGACGTGCACGGCGAGACGTTTAATGAGCTCTATAGAATGTACGTGGCACAGGGGCGTTTCAAGAGGAAAGTCAAGGCGCGCGAGGTGTGGGATGCGATCCTGAAGAGCCAAGTGGAGACAGGAACGCCCTATATGTGTTACAAGGATGCAGTCAACGCCAAGTCAAACCAGAAGAATATAGGCGTCGTCAAGTCGAGCAATCTGTGCACCGAGATTATGGAGGTCAGTGGATCGGACGAGACTGCCGTGTGTAACCTGGCGAGCATCTGTTTGCCAACCTTTGTGATTGAGTCTGCGTGGGGAAATAGTGAAGGTGAGAGCGGGACCAATATCGAGTTTGATTTTCAAAAGCTTGCCGAAGTGACTCGGGTTATCACACGTAACTTGAACCGTGTCATCGATAAGAATTATTATCCTACAGAAGCGGCACGCAAATCAAACTTGCGTCACCGCCCCATCGGTATCGGGGTCCAGGGTCTGGCGGACGTTTTCATGATGCTCGGTCTTTCGTTTGATGAGCAATTGTCACGAAATATTCACAGGGAAATTTTTGAAGTTATCTATTATGCGGCGCTCGAGGAGTCGTGTCAGCTTGCAAAGGAGGAGGGACCGTACGAGACGTTCCGTGGATCGCCAGCTCATGAGGGTTTGCTTCAATTTGACATGTGGGGTGTTCAGAAACATGGGTTCGACAATCTCAAGACTCAAATCGTCAAGTGGGGTCTGCGCAATTCCCTGCTTGTGGCACCCATGCCAACTGCTAGTACGGCGCAAATTATGGGGAACAACGAGGCGTTCGAGCCGTACACGACCAACATCTACCTGCGTCGGACCCTAGCGGGTGAGTTTGTGATGGTCAATAAACACCTCGTCAAGGATCTCCAGAAAATTAACAAGTGGAACCCACAAATCAAGACGGAGATTATCAGAAACGGTGGGTCTGTTCAGAACTTGGAAATTCCTCTGCGTCTCAAGGAGATTTATAGGACCGTATGGGAGATTCCACAAAAGAGTCTGATTGATATGGCGGCTGACCGCGGGATCTTCATCGATCAGTCTCAGTCCCTGAATATTTTCATGGAAAATCCAACACTGGCGAAGCTTTCGAGCATGCACATGTACGGCTGGAATAAGGGGCTCAAGACGGGTATGTACTACCTGCGGACTCGCTCAAAGGCAAAGGCACAACAGGTGACGGTGCCAGTTGCGCTTACGAAGGAGGCGTGCTCCCTCGCCAACCCTGAAAGTTGTGAGATGTGTTCAGGCTGATTACTTAAAAATTAAAAAATTGAGTCTAATATGTTGGATCCAATAATATGGAAGAATTTACCAACAGAATTAGTTCGAAAAATAATTGAATGGTCCGAACCATCGATCGATGTTCAATTATGTTTCAAAATTCCTCCAAAAAAAATAAAGGAGGCAAAGGCGTGGCGACTCTGGTGGCTCCTCAAGTCCCACGACGGTATAATTTATAATATAGAATCAAAAACCCTTCATAACTTTCGTGTCGCTGGGTTTCACTTGATTAGAAGACCTATAGAACTCAATTACCACACTGCGGGTCTATGGATTTTTAACGATAAAGAAGAGGAACACACGCTCGAGATGATATCTCCCTATGGGACTTTTCAGTCATTCATAACATGTGATCACTGGGCGACCGAAATGCGCGTCCTTTTGAAAGGGTCTGGAATAGTTTCACTTGCGTCCAGTCATGTGCCATAATTTATTGGTCCAATTTTGCCAGTTGTTTTGGGAGGTGCCATAGCGTCCGCGCTCTATGCCCTGTGCGAACAGATTCCGGCGGATCTGTGAACTCGTGGAGTTGCGGACGAGCTCGTTGACCACCTGATTTCTCATACCATGGAGTCTGGACATTTGTTTTTTATAAATGTTGCGCGCCGCTCGCGTGGCGTTTATGTAATTCGGGTCACGAAGGGCGTTGAGCGCCTTGGCTTGTTCATAGAGTCGCTTTTTTTGAGCGTTATGGCTCTTATTAATATTTCCTTTGGACTTGTCTAGTCTCTGGACGAGCGCGAGCAGTCTGCGGTTCCGGGCGTTTGCCGCCGCGGCTTGGGCTCGGAGGTTGCGAATAGTCTGTGAAGAACCCTTCACAGCCTGGCGAAGTCTGTTCCACCGTCTAGTGGAATTTGATTTCTCGTTGATTGGCGACAGACCTGACGCGCGTCGCGTTGCACTTGGGCGGTATTGGCGAGGTGACTGACCCTTTATAGTATGACCCATTAGTACTTAAAAATACCAGACATTTTATTTATAATGGTATTCTGGAATGAAATTGACCGCGCGACTATCGACTGGACTCAGTTTGGAAAGGAAGAGGGGCGCTGGAAGTATAAGCTCGGTAATGGACCTCTACGGTTCCAGATACCACGCGGCAAGTGTACATGGGGCGTCTCAGCCTTCAAGGCTTTTCAGGTTGAAATTACTGATCCACAATTCGTCCAGTGGTGGAGAGATCTCGAGTCTCAGATATGCCCCCAGGGACCATTCAATACGAATCTAAGACTAGATCGTGACGGAACCTACTCACTTCGTCTCAAGATTGATGATGCGACATATATTTTTGATAAAAATTCAAAGCAGGTCACGCCTGTAGTTGAAGAGGGACTCTTCAAGGGGCAAGACCTGTCTTGTTTGATTGACATAGAGTCTAATTACTTTTTTAGGGATACTTGGGGACTTACCGTACGGGCTTACCAGGTGAAATATTACGGGGAACATGAGGAAGCAAAAATAGAGATTAATGAGGAGCCTCTTAAAAAGGGAATCTGCGCGTTTATTTAGTAGCGACGCACCACTCGCCGGCGCCGGGGTGGGACGCGGTACGCACCTGACTTGGCTGGAACGTACGCTGATGACCCATAATAATAGTTTGACTTTACCGGAACAATACGCTTTCCATTGTTCCTGTAAGCTATATTTGAGTTTCTGATAGGGCGTTTCTTATTATTCATATTGTAAATAAAGAGGAGCCCGCGATTATTCTCGAAAACCCATCGCTTGTCGCGATTTAGTTTTTTAGTTTTAGTCACCTTATTTTTACCGTTATTTGAGAAAAGACGCAGCAGATTTTCTCTACTGACCATTAATTTAAGGTGTGAAAATTATTTACTTGCTGTAGATTGCGCGCGCGCGAGTAAGCAGGGGTCCCTGGACCAGCGCAAAGCCCTTTATGCCCAGCTCTTTCTTTGCCTTCTGGACAGCCTTAATCCATGGGTTGGTCTTCTCATCCTTGGACTTTGCCTTGGACACAAGCTCACCTGACTTGCGGTCTTTCTTGATGTCCTTCTTGGTCAGACCGCCTGCAGTCTGGGTGGCAGTGCCGTGGTACACTTGGGCGCGGGAACCGACAGTCATTTTACTAAGGGACGATATTTTATTTGAAAATGGTCGTTGCATTACAAAGCAAAAATCTTCTTCAGGGTTTGCACGTTAATCTTGGTCTTGGGAATGTTGGGGATGACCGACTCGAGCCGCGGGTCGTTCAGGATTTCAGCGCAAATCTTCGCCTTGCCCTCCTGCAAATTCATGATGCTCATTTCCACGCTGGGAAGCGAGTCATCACCTGTGTACACCAGTCTCCGCACCGTCACCTCCCGCAGCTGCCCCGTGCGATGCGCCCGCCCGATCGCCTGCAATTCCGTCGCCGGATTCCAGCTGGGGGTGGTGATGTAAACCCGCGTCGCCTCTTGGAGGTTAAGACCCACGCCGCCCGCCTTAATCTGGATAAGCAGTACCGCATTCGCCGGTCCCGTCTTAAACTCGGCTATGCACTTGTCCCGGTTTTCGCCAGTTACCGAGCCGTCGATGCGCAAAACTGGCACCTCGATATCAGCCAGCCGCTTGTGAATCTCATTCATCTCACCGGTAAACTGGCAAAAAATCAGGCTCTTTTCCTTGGGGTGGGTCTGGATAAGCTCCGTAAGGGTTTCCATCTTTTTGGAGCGCCCCTCCCATAGGACCGGATCCGACTCCTCCTTTTTAGCCATACCGTCCAGGTAAAGCTGGGGGAAGCATAGCACTTGCCGCACACGCAAGAGTGCTTCCAGGAGTTCCATCTGGCGGTGGTTCACATTAGCCAGCTTGGAAATAGACCGGACCACGTCCTGCCCATAGCCGAATACCTCGGAATAAAGCTCACGCTCCTCTGGGTACATCTCAAGCTCCAAATTCTCAAAGTCGCACTTGGGCAGCTCCAGACGCTTATTGTGCTGAGCCAAATCCACCTTGGTACGCCGCAGCACATATTGCTTGCGGACGTCCTCAGTATAGCCCTGGGTGTACTCACGTGGCATACCCAGCCAAGCCGCAAGGGTCACGAAATCACGCATCGAATTGAAGACTGGGGTACCCGTCAGAATCCAGTGAATCTTTGTCCGAAGGGTTTTGCAGACGATATAGGTCTTGCTCTTGGGGTTGCGAATCTCGTGACCCTCGTCGAGAATTACGCGGTCCCAATCGACCGCCGTAAGAGGGCACGGCTTTTCGTCCACCTTGCGAGGCAAGACCGAATAGGGCGCTATGATGATATTCGGAAAGGGGTCGTCCTCATCAGGCATAGTCCGCTTGGTACCGCTATACGTGTAAACAGTCAGGCTCGGAGCGAAGCGCTTAATTTCCGAGACCCACTGCCCTACGATAGACTTGGGTACCACTATCAGTGTCTTAGGTTGCGGGTTGATGAGCATAGTCGCGATAATTTGGACCGTCTTTCCGAGACCCATTTCGTCACACAAAAAACCCCCAGGGTAATTCGGTGCGGTTTCACGTGCCGTCATCCACTTGACGCCATCGTGCTGGTACGGCGAAATTAGGCGAGTTTTGAGCAATTTGGAAGCCATGTTCGGTTGGTTGCGTTTGCCTTTCTTAGTCCCCCAGAGGGCTTAGACGTTGACATGACACGAATTTTTTGTCTTGCTCTTGTATTAGTATGGCATCGAGGGGAAATAAACTCCTAGGAATTGGAACTGGTAAAGCTCCGTATACCCCTCGTCAAGAAATAGCAAATATGCTTGCTATTCAAAGTGTGAAAAATGCGGCACAGGCAAAACTCGCGTCCGAAATGGAAGCGACAAAACTTGCTCAGGCAATCATGGGTCTCATCAAAAAGGGCATAAAGCCAAGTGAACCAGTGACCGATGCGGCAATAACCTCCCTTTCACAGTCTAACAACAAGAGCGCAGTGGTCCAAAAAGTGCTTGATATATTGGCTCAGTCTCTCAACGGACCACCTGTAAATAAAGTAACCTGCCCACCCGACTCGATTGGTGATGCCTACTTTGCTGGACGAAAGTCTGGTTGCGTCTTTGGGACTCCCACAAATCCTATTTTTAAATTAAAATTGAATGGAACCAACCAGACCTCGTGGAAGGGGTGGAAGTTGATGCAGAGCAAGTCGAGCTCCTCGCGCTTTGACTTTGTCAAAGAGGAGTACACAGGTGGTAATAAAAATGTACCAGTGAACACCCTGGCACAAAAGTATCTCAACAAGAACCTGGCGAACTCTATTATGGCAATAATTAAGGGGAAGGTGCACCCCAAGACTGTGAATGCTATTCTCACAACTGCTTCACAGAATAACATAACCCCTGCAGTTACAGCCGCTACTGACGCTGCTGCCGCTGGTCACACCCCCAACAACATCCACACAGTTGTGAAGGATTCATCGTCAAGCAATTTAGTAAACAAATTGGTGGCTCTCATCACCACGCCTATCAAGCCAGCAAACACCACTGGACCTTTGAAGCAGGCAGAAGGTCGCACAGGGCTTGGAGGGTTTTTCAGCAAACTCTTCGGGGGTCGCCTTAAATTCCCAGTACTTGGATCATTCGTGCTTGATCCATCCAGTTACCTTCCTCAGTTTATCAATGGTTTTCCTGTTCAGTATTCAGCTGCCAAGGGATATTTCATAGATGTTCGTGGAAAAATTGTACGTGTTTTCCATCGTGGAAACAAGCTCGTCTCGCAAGAAGGTGAGGTGGCTGAACCAGCATCTGCAAATCAAAATGCAAAGAACAAAATTGCTCAACTTTTACAAGCACTCAGTAACCTTTCAGAGGCGACAAAGAAGGCGGCAGCTGACTACTTGAAGGCGGTTCGCGAGGCTCGGTCGGCTTCGAACGCAAACAAGGCGAACAAGGCTGCTGCTGCTGCCAAGGCGCGTCTTGAAGCTATTGAGGCTGAGAAAAAGGCTATCGCAGCTTTAGCCGAACTCATGGCACTTTACAAGACTTTGTTCAAGGTGAATGGAACTCAATCAAATGTCAACATAAACTCGAATGAAGTTTTCAATGAGCTTTATTCGAACAGATTTGCGAAGATGTCTTCAACTGCTCGGTCACGCAAATTGGCTGAACTTTTGAAAAAGTACCCCCCGAGATCCAAGGCGCGTGACATTGTAAAGACTCGAACCCTTGAGGAAATTCGGAACGCAGGACAGAACCGTAATGCGTCCGTGGCGCAGCGTCGTCTCCAGAATTTACGCTCGAATATTCGTCCTGCTTTGAGTATGTTGCACAATCGAAATTTATTCCGTGCATTGGGTGTAGAAGGTGGACGCGCTGTTCAAAACTTGCGAGCAATTAATCAGTATCCCAGGAGCGAGCGCCGGTACGGGAATGAGAGACGCCGTGGTGAGCGCCGAGGCTACGACAGTTACGGAAGCCGGGGTGGATACGGGAACTATGGGAGCAGGGGTGGATATGGGAACGAGGTGCGCCGGAGACGCACAGGAAACGGCGGTGGCGGGTTTGGACCAGAGAACGGCGGTGGTCCCAGCGCTTATACAAACAATGCAGCTGCAGCCCTTCCTATAAATCAGAAGACTGCTATTACAAACGCAGGAGGTGTAAGAACAGCCCTGAATACCGTCGCGAATGTACCGGGCGGCGCGACAGAGGTTGCCAAGGCTGCCGAGGCACTTAATGAAATGAACGGAAATGCCGCTAAAGCCGTGAATATCAAGGGTGCAAGCCCTACCGCAGTTCAGGCTGTTCAGAAACTCGGCGGTCCAAATAATGCCGTGTATGTTCTGCATGGGCTAAATACCCTGTCCCAGAAGCCAGCCACCATACGACGCAAGGCGGCTGCCCCGGCATCCCGCAAAAGAAAAAAGCCTCTCAAGATTCGGGTCGCAGAACTCAACCGTGTGATTAACGCAGTCAAGAAACAGAAACTGATTTCTCTGATGGCACACAATGTCACCAAGACGCACAATATTCACCCGAACGACGAAAAGAAGAAGAAGTATTACAAGAAGGTAATCAAAGCGGAAATATTAAGAACTAAATTCGCAAAAATTGTGAAGAAAGCTGCTAAAAAATAAATTTCAAATAGTATATTAATGGGTGCTGGACCTTCAGGACCTGCTGGACCCATTGGACCCCCGGGAGCTGCTGGACCTGCTGGACCTGTTGGACCTACTGGACTCGCGGGAATTGCCGGTGCAATCGGACCTGCTGGACCTCCAGGAACAGCTGGACCTCCTGGACCTCCTGGAACCGCCGGACCTCCAGGAACCGCCGGACCTCCAGGAACCGCTGGACCCCCTGGACCTCCCGGAACCGCTGGACCCCCTGGACCTCCAGGACCAGCCGGACCTCAAGGATATTCATCTGGATCTGTGGGATCTTCTATTAGCCCCAGCCCCCAATCATCCATGTCAGAGGGAACATCTCAAAATTTTAAAAATATAGCAGCTGCATTGGGGGGAATGAACAATCGGGGACCCAACTGTGAAAAAGTTTTTTATCAATTAGTTCGCGAAGTAGACCAAATGGGTCTTAAAGTTGTTCCAGAAAGTCAGCAGTGTCCTTCAGGGACTTATAATGTCGGTACTCCTTCAAATGGATTTAATGGGTGTTTTCCAAATGGCATGACTCCGGAACAATTGATGCAAAGCGTTATGCCAGCTATGCAAAATCTTCAAAATTGTTCTAATTCAAATGAACAAGAAGCGAAACGTGTTTCTTACTTTACATCAAATCGCCCATCAGCGTTTGCGCCCGAACCGTACGATCGGTGGTCTTAAAAATTTTCGTGTCATGTCAACGACTAGGGTCGGTCATGCCTTAGAGAAGCAAAGACTTCCAATGAACACATTCGAGTACATTCAGTCGCTTTCGGAGATTCGCAAGGGACTCACCGGTGGTGAGCTCCCTGACCCGTCATGGGTCCGTATCACGACAATCACCATGTGCTCTAAATTCCTGGAAGATATAGACCTTCCCAAGTTTCGCGAGAATTTCAAGAAACTTGAGACGGTTACTGTTCGGCGCAAGGGCTCTAAGTTTGGCGGCTTTGAGTGGCGTATGGCGGACACGGCGTTTTATAACCAGGTGACTATCGGGTACCGCGACGCGTACTCCCGGAAATCCATCAAGATTTTCCCGAACGGGTCTATCCAGGTGGCGGGCTGCTCGGACCTATTCGACTGTCGCCGTATCTTGCGGCAACTGTCCTTTATTTTGAAGGTGGTTCTTGGGCGGGAGCACGATATCCCAGTGGATAAGGTGGATGTCAAAATGATCAACACTAATTTCTCGCTCAACTCATCGGTCAACCTGAACAAGATTATCGTAGCTCTCGGCTCGTCAGCTAACCAGGCACGAATCAACTATCTTGATGAGCGCATTGAGTTTATGGAATCAATCTATAAAGAAAGAAATTTGATTGGCTATGACCAAGATGGATACGCGATGGAAGAGGATGGGGGCATCATTCCCGAGAAAAAGACGGAACTGAACAATCTTATTGAGGAGCGCCAGTCACTAGGGGGGAAAATGCCATATGGTAAGTTCAAGGTGACGTACGACCCCGACCGCTACAGCGCAGTCAAGGTGAAATTCGTACCGGGGGGGGGTATGAAGCAGGTGACCGCCAGCATCTTCAGCACGGGCAAGATTATTGTGACAGGGGCGCAGACTTTGACAGAGATTGCTCAGGCTTACTCAATTTTGAATCAAAATTTGAGGGACCCAGCCATCTATGTCAAGACGGTGAGCACGCCGGAGACCTTCGACACGATCCTAGGAGCCAAGTTCGACGAGTGGGTCAGGATATTGAAGACCAAGACCATCGAAGAGCCCAAGCCCGTCAAACGCGCGGAGCCGTCCGTCAACCGGATGTTTACCACTCGCAAGGTCAAGCGCGATTACGCCAAGGCTTACGCCGCCTTCTATGCACTGGACTCTCCTACAGATGCTGAGATTGCCCAGTTTATGGGGGTGCTCAAGAATGAGATTATGAACCTCGACGACCAGGACAAGTTTGAAGATCTCTCGATCGAGCTCGAGCATGTGCAAGACTTTGACGAAAACTACAACCTCGATGCGCTGAAGGAAATTGCGGACGAAATAAAAAATATAGTGTAATATCAAATGTCCACACGTATTGGTATGGCTGATGGTCGCTGTCTCACGTCCTTCGACTCGACTAACATTGTAAATGATATCATCATGGCTAAGAATGGTATCGCGTACCAGGATAACTACGCGTACCGTCAGTTCCTCCAGGCTAAGGGTCCCGAGGCTTTTAACCTGCCCCTCCAGAACGCCGCGTGCCGCACAGGTCAGGTTGTCGTCCTCGTTGATAACGAGTAGTTAAGAAATTAGAACGTAATACAAGTATGAGCCGCATTGTTATAGATGGTAATATCGGTTCTGGCAAAACGACCCAACTCGATTTGCTAGAAAAGAAAGGATGGACAATCCAGAAGGAACCCCTTGACAAGTGGCCACTCAAGGAGTTTTATGAAGATCAGAAACGGTGGGCTTTTTATTTTCACATGGTCCTGCTCCAGACGCTCCAACCCACCAAGACGTCCAAGCCCGTTATTTATGAGCGCTCTCTCATGAGTTCCCGGTATGTGTTTTGGCCGGTCCTTATGAAAAACGGAGTAGTGACTCATATGGAGGATGATACGTATTCTAAATTTTATAATAAGTACGAGTGGTTCCCAGACCTCTATATATTTTTGAGTAAAAAGCCTGAAAAGTGCTACGAGCACATCCAGTCGAGATGTCAAGCGGGAGACACTGGCGTCACCCTCCAGTACCTCAAGGACCTTGATACTGAGTACATGAATTTGATTCGGAATGTGCCGTGCAGAGTGATTATTATCAACGCAGAGCGCCCTGTGGAAGAAATTCACGAGGAAATTTGTAAGCACCTATCAGTAAATGAACTGCTCATCAATAACCCTCTCGGGAAAAAAGTGCACGAAAAAGGCGGTCGAGGACGGGAAGTGCATTGCACACCTTTCCCAAACATGTGCCGTCTGTCTTGAGGCGACCAAGCGGACCGATAAGAAACTAAAGTGTAAACATATTTTTCATTCAAAATGCATTATAAAATGGTTCGAGACGAGTATCGAGTGCCCTCAGTGTCGCATGGAACAGGACGACGACCCCATAGTAGTATTCCGCAAAAATGTCGAAGAAAATATACGTGAACGGTACCGGGACGCCATCAAGTCCCTGGAAGCCGAGGTGGCTCGGGCAAGGAGGCGTTAAAAAAACCAGTCGCGCAGCGACTGTGCGTCCTACCACGCAACAGTCTTGGCAAGGGATATCAAAAACCGGTCATCAGTGATAGACTGGAGACGACGCCACAGGACTCCTACTGGAATCATAGATGTATTTAAAGGATTTCTGTTTGATACAATCGCATATTTGTGGTGAAAGTTAGCAATATCTTCCTTGGCTTTTTCTTCGCCAAAGAATTTTACCAAATGAAATGCCCCATAGTATGCATACATGATAAACTTGATAATATCACTTCGTGAAGCGTGACGCCAGTTGTTATTCCTTATTCTGTTCAGCATATTTGACGTATTTCCAGTCCATGCATTCTTGGAAGACAAGAGGCGTGTATTGATATTTTTCAAATTGTCTGGAATTCTCAGATTGGCTGGAAGTTTACGCATTGCCGGTACAGCTGTAGCCAATGCCACGTTTCCAGCAGGTCCGACTACTGTATACATATTAATATAGTAAGTGAAAAAATTTGGGTGCGGGGGTACGGGTAAAGTTTAATACTTGTTAAAAATAATGGCACGGTGTGGTGGACAAACTTTATCAGGCAGGGAGTGCCGACAAATTGTCAAGGAGGAGGGGGCTCGGTGTTGGCAACATAGCGGACCCCAGTGTTCCGTGTGTCTCTCGTGTATGACTACTCAGAACAACACACGCAAGCTCGGGTGTGGTCACGAGTTTCACATGAGGTGCCTCGATCGCTGGAAATCCAGCTGTCGAGGACCAGACCCTACATGTCCCATGTGCCGTGTGCCATTCGATGTCCCGACATATAGGTGTAGGCTCATCATCGAAAAGACGGGTGACGGAACTCGTTCAATAACTGAATTTTTTAGTCAAAATGTAAATTCAATTATGGAAGGGTTTGGATTAGATTTCCGTTCTATTTTGCCTAATAACACAGGACGAATGTTGACTGATATTCACTTCGATATTGATCCTCTCGAAGATCTTAGAACAGTCTTAACAGAGCTTGGTTTGCCGGCACCTTCCCAAGACGATTAGCGTTGTTCCCCGTTGTTGCCATTCCCCTCTTGACAATATACGCCGAACAGAACTTGGTATAATGAAACCCAGGCGTATAATTACGATCAGCTTTCCGAGGATCTGTTATTGTTTTTCCCGACGCATCAACAATCAGAGGTCCTCCCGCCCACCCCGTCTTGTGACTCCAGAGTGTCACCGGAAAATCTAAAACTTTCCCAACAGGTAAAGGCTCGCTTCTATTATTTTTAACGTGTCTGTTCAGAACACGTAATTCTTGTTCATCATTTGCAACGCGCCCGTCATTCTTATTGCCACCCGCAGTTGCCTTTGTCGCCGCTGCCCGTATCACTATAGGCTTGACATGGAAAAACTTGGCAAGAGCTGGAACCGTATCTCCAGGACGAGTTCTGTAGCGGATAGCGCTAATCTCCTTGTACCAATGGAAATCACCCGTGGAGTTTCCGAAATTATTTGAAGGGGCGACAAAGCACATTACTTTATACCATCCAGCTGGCGCCTTTGCATCTGGATTTTTCAGTAGTTTGACCGTATCGGGATTATCAGCCAAGACGCGCTTCGATATACCCTCACACGTTGTAAATGTTAGTTTATTCGATGATATTTTCGCCTTTATTCCAGGCACGCTCTTCTCAGTTCTCTTGTTGGAATACGATCCAAGCGCATAGTCATAGCAGTTATCGTGAACGACCCCCTTGGTTCCCCAGGGCGCCCATGTGTATTTGGGCGCATATGGATTGTGCTTAGAATTCACGCGTTTGTTGTTTGTGTTATTATTGGTCACGTTACGCTTGACGGTGTTGTACCTTGGCAAGGCGGGCCACTTACTCATAGGTATCCCATTCTTCAGCATGGCTTGTCGAATTTTTAAAATTCTTATCCCTTTCTCCAGTTTGGACTCTACCATCTTATTATTAGTTTCTTTTTTTTCTGTACTTAATAAAAAGATGCTTTCTATCCTTGGTTCCAAGACTCGCGAGGAGGCTGTTTACAACATTATCGCAATTTCGGTGTGGATCGTGCTCATCACTTTCCTGCTGCGTTACCTGTGGAACGAGTCCCTGGTCAAGTACATCAGCATCCTCAAGCCAGTCGACTCTCTGTGGCACACCTTCGTGCTCGCATTCGCCCTGGCAATGTACAAGTTCTAAGTCCCAGTCGAACCATAGGTTCTCGTCCTCAAAAAGGCAGTGTAGTCTTAGCAGGTGCGGGATAGCTCAGGTCGGGGCTAAGTTCGGTGTATCCGTTCATAACCTCATTATTCAAAAGTAAAGTTGGAAACCCACTGACAAAGTCAGGACACTGAGTCTTGGTACAGTCAACAAAATTATAAGGCATTCCTATCTTTGTCAAGTAGTCTTCCTGCTTGACACACCAGGGACACGTCTTTGATCCGTACACGATCAGGTTTCCTTTATCAGCCACTGCCCGGTTATCTCCGCCAAACAACGACTGATTTTTCATGAGTAAAACGACCAGGATAACTAACAACAAACCAATGATCACGAGCTTCATTAGTATTACACTCTAAAAATTTTAGCCACGATTGCCTTTTTACTCCTCAGCCCAGACACGTTGATGCGTCGCCGGCGCGCTAAACTCCGGAGATAGGTCAGTGTGATGGCAGACCCGTCTGCATAGACCATGCGTCCACTGGGACCGCGGACCTTCGGGCGTCTGACTGGGAGCCGACGACGCCTGATGACCCGTCTGACACTCCGCCTGACCACGCTCCGGACGTTCTGGTTGGCACTGCTCACGTACTTGGTACGCAAGAGAGTGGCGAGCGTGGGAAGACCTGGGTACTGCTTACCGTAAATGAGTCGAGATTCATTCACGTACGTACCTCTGTCACCCCGGTATCCTATCGGTACAGCCGAGTTCAGGAATTCCACCGTCTTAGGGAATCGCTTTGATTCGTGGTCCTTTATCCAAGTGAGCATACTATTCAAAAAAAGGTGTGAATCGTAGCGAGCATCCGTACTTGGTCCGACGCCCCAGTACGACGCGGTCCTGGTCCCATTCGCCGTGTTAACTGCGGGATTAGTTCCATTTCTCTTTATCCGGGACCACCCAAAATCACCTATAAGGAAACCACGTTTCGCGACAAAAACGTTTGCAAGGTGCAAGTCGTTGTGTCTGAAATAAGGGTAAACCTTCTGAATCTTATAAAGTGTTCTAAGGATACTTGAGATGATGCGTTGCATGGTGGCATCATTCAAGATGCGCTGTTTTTTAAGCCAATTGAGGAGATCACCTCCCGAACAATATTCCATGTACATGATCGCTTGTTTGGTCCTATTGTGATTCTGGACATTGGGCATATTAATCAGGGATGAATTTACGAAATTGTCGCACCTTCTAAACTTCATCACCTTGACGACACCACCTGGCGCGGCGGCTGCAGCTGCTTTTTGGTTTCTAAATTCAACTATGGACGGCTGAACCTCCTTACGGTTCTGAGCTGCCAAGTCAAATGGGACAACCTTCATGGCAAATGGGTTTGACCCATTTGAACGTTCTGAGACGACAAAGACAACCCCCTGGCGACCCTTCCCAATAGGTCGGAGCTCTTTTGTTTTATAACGCGCATTATACAATTTTGTTCGATTTCTGCAATTGTTCATTTCTATTACACTGTCCAGATTTTATTTGTCTCTTGAGGCTACTCGTCGTCAGTCTCGTACTCAACAACCTCGCCGTCGTCGGAAGCAGGAGCATCAGCAGTCACCACGGGCTCGTCAGCAGCTGGCAGGAAAGCGCACGGCTTCAGCTTGGTCGTTGGGGCGAGCATCACCTGCATAACCCGGATAGATACGCCAACACCCAGAGGGCTCGCCCAGATCGAGCCGATATCGATGATCGCACTGACAGTCTGACCCTTTGCCAGATCAGTCAGGGGAACTGCGTTTCGCTCGGCACTGTACGCCTCGGTGCCGAAAGAGCCGTCAAAGTTTGTGAGAACCTTGAGGTTCAGGGACGGAGAGTACCCCTCCTTGGCAGGCTTGATAATAGGCTTGTACTTGTCACCCTCAATCAGGACGGCACGGGACATCTTCTTGCCCAGCAGAGCCTCGGAATTCTTCTCGATGAAGTCCAGTGCCTTCTCGTCCAGTGACTTGAAAGCCGCGACAATCTCAGGCTTGTCCAGGCTCAGGGGAAGAGACCAGGACTGAATCTCGCCCTGCTTATTCTTGAAGGGGCTCAGACCAACAAAAGCACGAAGCTGAGGCAGCTGGAAAATCAGCTTGCCACCGCCAGCCGCGTTCAGATAGACGGTCTTGCCACCGCTCTTGTTGGTACGGATGTCGCCGAAAGTAACATCGGAAGCGTTGAAGGTGGAAAACATACGGAGAGCCATTTGTACTTCTTCTACCTATACCACGCGCCCGGGCTTTAACTGCGGTTGGAGAGGGTCATCCAGACGAGTCGAGCCAAATTTCCAAATTTTTTACTTGACCTAAAGTAAGAAATGGGTGCAAGTTTCAGTCGAGCTCAGGCTATGAATGCGAAAAATAACGCCAGTACCGCAATTCTTCGAAGTGCTTTAACTAATTATATCAATGCGACAAAAAACATGAATGCAAATAAGATTCGCGCTGCACTCAACAACAAGAGAATTGGACTTACAGAGAGTTACAAGAACCGTATTGCCAATGCAGTGGCAAATGCGGTTATTAAGGCAAGAAAGGCAAATGTCGCTGTGGCTGCTGCGAACCTTGGTGCCGCCTCAGAGACTGTGGCAGCAGTTCACGTGAATAACGCAGCAAACAAATTGGCAAATCTTAATAAGTATATGAATACTATCAGTGGGTACACGAATAACAAGAATAAAGTAAATCAATACATAACTACCAAGAGAAACTTGAATGCCAACCGTGCTCTGAATGCCGGTCGTAACGGTGGTCCAAAATATGCCAACTTTTTCAAATTGGTAAATACCAAGAAAGTGGGTGGCAACAACCAGCGCCCAGCTAACCAGCGCCCAGCTAACCAGCGCCCAGCTAACCAGCGCCAGGCTCCTACGACCGGAAATATGTTAAAGAAGGCTAACAATGCCGCTAATAATGCGAAGAGGAACGCACTGCAGCAAGGAAAAACTGAGCAGACGGCGAACAACAATGCGGCGAAAGCTGCAGCGGCGGCAGCAGTTGCGGCTGCTTCACCCAACGCCAATGCCAATGCAGTTAGGCAGGCGGCAAAGGCGGCAACACTCGCTGCCGGTGCAACTCCCGCGGCGGCTAACAATGCCTCACGGATGGTTACACAAAAATTGAAGGAGGAGAAAAAAAACTAACTGAGCCCGCCCCCACTCGACAAAACACGGCGGGCTCCGTAAATCAGCGAGTTGCAAAAAAGGTTGCAAACACCCTCGTCTGGCACGCACGCAAGGGAATGCTTACAGGTATCTGGTCAGCCAATAAGATTGTAAACACTATGAATGTCCGCCGCGAGGTTCCAACGAATTATTCGAATGCTCTTAAAGCAAATATAAAGACTAAGATTAACGCGCGTGCAAATATCAATAGTGACAGAAAGAAACGGGCAGTCGGTGCTCTCAATGTTCTCTTTACCAAAAAGCCTGTGTTGAGACCAGAGCCAATAACAGAAAATTGGCCCGAAAATACACGCTCTTCTAATTCGTCGACTACGACTAGACAACCAAATGTGCCAATGCCAACGTATAGAGAACACTTAAGGCAGATGGGTAACTATTAAATAATTTATATATGGACGTTCAGAATTCCCTTGAATCCTGAGACCTTCAAGCTGGTTCGCAGCATCGCCGGCTCATGTGTCGCATCAGCCGATGGTCTGTTCCTTCACGCCCTGGTTTTCGTCATCGTGTGCCACTTCGTGTGGCAGGCGGGCTATGAGCTCAAGCCAAGCGATATTTAAAACCTGCTAAATAATAAATGAAGCTTTTGTACATCCTGATTGTTCTCGCTATACTTTTCATATTAATGCGTCAGAGCAGCCCTTTTTATGGTCCCAAACAAGCAGGTGAGATGTGTGACACGGGCAATGAATGCTATCACACCTGTGCCGGTGGACGATGCAACTAATTTTGTATACTAATAGTAAATGTCCGCCACTCTCATTCCCATGGCAACCTATGTCATAGTGGCTAACCCAGCAACTTACAAATTCGTCCGGGGAATTCTTGGCAACTGGGTCGCGAGCGCCGATGGCGTCGCTACCCTTGCCGGTCTGGTCCTCCACGCATTTGTATACGTTTTCCTGACCGGTCTGGTGCTCATGATGTTCATGCCACGTGGGTCAGGCTATGCGCCAGGTCCCTCTAACAGCCCTGCTCCCGCCCCTTCCCCCACGAATGTGGTTCAGCAGGCACAGGCTGGTCTGGCAAGCGGACTTCAGGGTCTGGCAACCATGGTCGCTCCCAAGTAGAAAGACAAGTTGCGCAGCAACTTAGATCGAAGGGGGACAGGTCCTTCGGACCTGGACTAAATTCTAAACCAATATTAAGATGAGCTCCTTGATCCCACTCATCGCGTTTGTGGTGCTCGCAAATCCCGCCACCTTTAAGGCAGTCCGGGGCGTCGCAGGTAACTGGGTCGCAGACAATAGCGGGCTTGCCACAACCCCAGGTCTGCTTTTCCATGCGCTCATTTTCGTCCTGGTGGTTGGGTTTCTCATGACTCAGCTTCGCAAGTCGAACTATATGACTGAGGGAGGCATGATTTTCGAGACGCGTGACGATGCGGATGATGCCGAGAATAAGCACTTCCAGGAGAACCGTATCGTCTACACGGTAACTAATTAAATTCTTTGTAAATATTAAATGTCTCTGTCCAACTACATCATCCCACTTGCCCTCTTTGTGCTGTTCGCTCACCCCGCCACCTTCAAGGTGGTCCGTGGCGTCGCGGGCAACTGGGTTGCTTCCCCTGAAGGATCAGGCAAGCTGTTCGGTCTGATCCTGCACGGTCTGCTGTTCGTCCTGCTCACGGGTTTCCTGATGCGCCGCGTGTCCTTCTACGGCGACCTGCACCCATTCTCCACCAAGACTGAGGGTCACCGAGGAGACCGGCTCGGTGGTGAGTGGTCAGAGCAGGTTGAGAAATATTAAATATTATGTAATATAAAATGTCCCAGCTTATTGTTCCAGGTGTTGCTTTCGCCATCGCGTCCAGCCCAGAGACCTTCAAGCTGATGCGCTCCGTCGCGGGCAACTGGGTGTCCAGCGCCGAGGGCGTGGCAACCCCAGCAGGTCTGTTCCTGCACACCCTGTTCTTCCTGCTGGTCCTGTGGCTGACCGGCAAGTATCTGCCCAAGCTCCTGCCAATGGCGTCCGGCTACGCACACATGAAGACTGCTGAGGAGTCTCCTATGATGTAAGATGTTAGAACTCTTCGTCAAACCGAATAGAATCTCCCTCTGTAACCATATGTTTTGAATAGTCCCCGACCCTCTTCTCAAAGAAGTTGGTCTTCCCTTCCAACGAGATGTTCTCCATCCAGTCGAAAGGGTTCTTTGCTCCGTAAATAGGTTGTTCCCCAAACTGGGTCATCAAGCGGTCAGCCACAAACTGAATGTACTGGGTCATTTCCCCAGCGTCCATACCGATCAATTTGCATGGAAGTGCCTGGGTGATAAACTCACTCTCCACCTCACAAGCCCATTGAACAATCTTGTGAATATCCTTGGAAGGGCATTTTTCCACAAGATGTGAATAGAGCGTCACTGCAAACTCCTGGTGGAGTCCCTCGTCCCTGGAAATCAGCTCGTTGGAAAAACTGAGTCCAGGCATAAGTCCTCGCTTTTTCAACCAAAATATAGCACAGAATGAACCCGAGAAGAAGATGCCTTCCACGCAGGCAAAAGCTATCAGCCGCTGCGCAAAAGGCGAGTCCTGCCTCATCCATTGCATAGCCCATTCTGCCTTTTGTTTAACTGCGGGGGAAGTCTCTATGGCTCTAAACAAACTTTCTTTCTCAGTCGGATCTTTCACCAGCTTTTCAATCATCAGCGAGTACGTCTCCGAGTGAATCGACTCGTTAAACGCCTGATACGAGTAGAACGACCGAGCCTCTGCAATTTGAACATCTTTTGAAAAATTCAGGTCAATATTTTCCATGACAATACCGTCACTTGCCGCGAAAAATGCGAGAACCATCTTGATGAAATGGCGCTCGGAATCTGTCAAACGATCCCAATCTTTGAGGTCCGACCCAAGATCAATTTCCTCGACAGTCCAGAAACTGCCGAGTGCTTTCTTATAGAGTTCCCAAAGGTCAGGGTACCGTATAGGAAAGGTTGTGAAACGAGATGTGCTTGGGGTGAGGATTGGATCCTCCATTCTTAATTTAACGTCTTATTTTTTTAAGGTCGGTCTACGGGCGCTGGGGTTGCACCGGTGCTTACGTAGGGAATAGGTGGGGTCGCTATAGGCGCTGGCGTGTACTGAGCTTTTGTCGTATAATCTGGTGTAGCGCTATTCGTCATCCCATATGGGGGAATACCCATGGGACTCTTTGAGCGGCAGTTTCCATCTGAATCCGTACCATTTGTTGAACAGCAGTCTGACCCGTATGTTCCCGAACTTGGGGCACCATCTGGAGTGCACTGATCAGGGTTTGTGGGTGCATTCTTTTTCGAAAATCTCCACCACCAAATAAATCCCACAACCACACCTATGAGTAATACTATCGTGAAAAATAAGTCCCATGAAAATTCAAACTTTTTCGGTTCTTCCAGACCCTTGAAGGCTGGAAGATCGATTGGCATAGTAAAGGTCACCTGTGCCATCTCTACAGTACATAAAGATATTTTTGCTAGTTGTTAATATGGAGGATACCGTCAAACGTCTTGCACTTCGTCTCAAGCTCCATAACGTATCCGGAAGTATCGTACACCACGTCGCTCTTTTGAAAAAATCTCTTGATCATCAAAAGTTTCAAACTGAAATGATCAGAGGGTTTTGTGTGATTCCAGACACCAAAGAGGCGTGCGATCACTATTGGATCCGGGAGAAACAGACTGGTCTGGATTTAGACGTGGCGTTTATGGTTGCCACGCTTAGGAGCCCCGAACTCCAGGCTCTACATCCTGTTCTTCTGGAGTCGCTCCCCCCGGGCTTGATCCGGTCTGACGAGAAGGAGACGATGATCCGTGAGGAAAATGAGAGATTGTTTGAACTGTTCCAGCGAGACCCCAAAGCCTTTTGGCGCGAGGCTCCCCGAGACGTGACAAGTTTCCATGTGACGAATTAAACTCGGTCGAACTTTTCCGAGGTGATCCGGTGACAGCAGCCGCTGCCATATTCAGTAAATTAAATTTCTCCTTTTTGGGAATCTCCGTAAATGCCAGGTGATTAGGTAAATCCTTTTCAATAGGATTTCCCTGTTCGAGTGCAGTGTTAAACTCTGAAAAGCAATCGACCAGAAACGCCTGTCCATCAGTGACGCGGTTCTCGGGTGCGATACTCAGTTCCTTTGAAATCTTGAGCGCCAGACGCTTCATGAGGATCGAGGCACGCAGAGCATTGGTCATCTTTTCATTAATTTTCATGTACAATTGAATCGACCCGAGCACACCCGTTCCGGCTGACAATACCGCATTGAGAACGCTCACAAATTCCTGAGCAATAAAGGAGTTTAGTCCCACGGCTGTCAGTGCATTAATTGCCGATATAATCAAAATTGGAATATTAAATTTTGACGCAAGTTTAGAATAGAACAAGTGATCCTTGCTATGATGATCATAATAGGTGTTACATTGCTGTTCTAATTTTGCCAAAAATTCCTGCTCGTCAGGATGCCAGCGAAGCTCTTCGCTTTTCGTCATAACATTTGATGACATTATTTTTGTGCAATCAATTTTGTTTCAAAATTAAACGCACTAAAAACCAGTCGCGCAGCGACTGTGCGTCCCACGGAACAGTTCCTACGGAACTGACTTAAAAAAATTTAGAGTTGGATTCAAATTCAACAATACTAGAAACCCTACTAGGAAGACGACTCTTGACCGCCTTGTAAGCCATATTAAACACGGGGTTTGTGTTTGTGATTCGAATCTTTTCCAGGATTCCCTTTTCAGGACGAATCTTGGTCATGAGTTCCAGGAGATGCACAGCCGTATCTGAATTTAGTTTCGAAATTGGAACACCCTTGAGGTTCAACTCAATAACCTCCTTCAGATTATGCTGAATGACGTAATCATCTAGTTGTTGAACGATTGGTTTAATTTCATTCATAAAATTAAGCGCCTCTTGGGGCGTTTTGGGTTGGCGCTCAATGTACTTTGCTCCAAGGAATTCAATACACAAGTGTCTCCCCTGTGGATAAAAGACAAGGAGGTCCGTCATGCTTACCTGTTGTACCGTTCATTTTTTTATGTGCGTACCGACTTTCAATATATTTTGTATCAATACGGTAATGAAGTTGGAACTAGCAGTAGTCGCCACCACGTATGCGTTCTATATGTTGTTTGAACAGGGGAAATACGAAGCCAGTTGGAGGGTCCACATGTTTGCA
>Ga0114975_10000107_pt1 | contig 57893 bp, 51 predicted proteins | sample S_130626_EF_Meta_FD_87031 | JGI IMG/M metagenome (GOLD analysis project Ga0114975, IMG submission 87031) | Freshwater microbial communities from Lake Simoncouche, Canada to study carbon cycling - S_130626_EF_MetaG | ecosystem: Environmental > Aquatic > Freshwater > Lake | place: Lake...
ACGGTAAAGTAGGGGAAGGTGGCAGAGAATTACTCGTTCGTAAATTAACCGGATATGTATCCTATGTAAGAGGCGAGACACCATATACTTTCCCTTTTCGCGTATATCCAACCTATTTTGCAAAAGACCACAGTTTGTTAGAAACGACCTATCCTAAAAAACAAATGAATGACGCCGAAATCAAAGAGCCAATGAAATATATCAATGTGTTTACCAATAATATAGGCGAGTATCAAGAGAAGGGATATAAATTCATGTTGAAATACATGAAACAGAAATCATTCGATATTTATACCAAACAAGGTCGATTGATTGAAATGCCTACCTTCGACAATATGGAATCATTTGGATATACATTATTACAAGCTCCTTTGGAAGCACTCAATATCGTTTATCCAAATCAATCGATTGATTCTCTCAAAGAGGCCAATGAATTAGAACTATTTGAAAATGGAAAAGATATTATTATGAATATGATTGGCAAAACGGGCTTGGCGCAAATTATGAATTCCGTAGAAGAAACCCAGAATTTTCATCGAATACGTTATAATTTTGAATACAAACCAGCCGTTTTGAAAAAATACGGGCCTATTTTCCATAAAGACAATATTCATTTGTATAGTGCAAAAATTTCTCAAATATGCGAGAGAATTCGTAATTCAAAAGGAATCGTTATCGTATATTCCCAATATATTGACGGTGGGGTAGTTCCCATTGCTCTAGCATTAGAAGAAATGGGTTTCTCTCGTTTTAGTTCAGCGCAAAATACTAAAAATTTATTCAAATCGTCTAGAACCGAACAAATCGATGCAATTACTATGAAATCGCGTAGCGAGTTTTCCGGAAATAAAGAGGATTTTCATCCAGCAAAATATGTCATGATTACGGGAGACAAGGCATTTTCATCTACGAATGCGGCCGATATAAAATATATTACCAATCCCAATAATTCGAATGGAGAGCAAGTCAAGGTCGTATTAATTTCCAAAGCGGGTGCCGAAGGTTTAGATTTCAAATGTATTCGTCAAATACATATCTTAGAACCATGGTATAATATGAATCGTATTGAACAAATTATTGGTAGAGGTGTTCGTAATTTAAGTCACTGTAATTTACCATTTGAAGAGAGAAATGTAGAGATTTATTTACATACCACTTTATTAGATAATGGTGAGGAATCCGCCGACTTATATGTATACCGATTTGCCGAGAAAAAAGCTCTTCAAATTGGCCGTATTACCCGTTTATTGAAAGAGGTGTCAGTAGATTGTATATTGAATATAGGTCAAAACAATTTTACCGTAGAAAAAATCGCCGAATTAGCGGCAAATCAAAATATCCAAATCAATTTGTCTAGCAAAAAAACGATTGATTTCAAAATCGGCGACAAACCATTTACGGATGTTTGTGATTATATGGAGAATTGTTCATATACATGCTCTCCAAATTTGATGGTTACAGAGGAAGATATTGTTAAACATACGTACAATGATTCGTTTGTAGAATCTAATCGTTCCCGAATCATTGCCCGTATTTTACAATTATTTAGAGAGCATAATGTTTATACGAGAAAACAATTGATTGATTCAATTAATATTGTAAAACAATATCCAATTGAACAGATTTTTAGCACATTGACCTATTTGATTGAAAACAAAAATGAATATTTGATTGATAAATACGGTCGATTAGGTAATTTGACGAATAAAGATTTGTATTATATATTCCAACCCGTTGAAATTACCGATGAAAATGCATCCTTGTATGAACGAAGCGTTCCAATCGATTATAAACGAAAATCCATATTTTTAGAATATTCGAATGAACAACAATTACCGGAAGAAAAGGGTCCTCTAACCGAAGAAGAAGAAAGCGGTGAAAAGGCAAAAGACGAGAAGGTGAATGGAGAAAAAGCAAATGGTGAAAAGGATAAAGGAGATAAGGTAAAAGGAGAAAAGGTGAAAGGAGAGAATGTAAAGGGAAAAGAAAAAACAGATAAAACGGAAAAATCATTTGATACATTAATCAAAGAAATCGAAGAATCATTATTCGACGTACTCAATACAAAAAAATTAGTAAAAGGAGAGAAAAATTGGTATAGACACGCCGGTTTAATTGTAAATGTATTAAAATCAAAATATGGATTTGATGACAATAGTGTTCGTAAATATATGTTAGACCATATACTCGATATGTTATTATTCGCCGACAAAATGATATTAATAAATCATTTATATAGTGATAACGTGCCAACAAATATGACCCCGGTTCAAGAATTAATTAAATCCTATTTAGATAAAAGACGTGTACAATCAAGTGGCCTAGTAGGATTTGTCATTATGAAAGATGACATATTGAGAATATATGTAGAAAACGAAGAAACTGGACAATTTGTAGAGGCCGATAGAGAAGATTACGAATTATTTGTGAGAGATATTGCCCGATTTGATGTTCCAAAAAATTCGATACATCCATTGGTCGGTTTTGTAAACTTATTCACATCGAAAAAATCGAATCAAAAAGAGATGGTTTTTAAAGTAAAAGATTTGAATCAAAAAAGAAATAATACCGGCGCCCGAATCGACGATGCCGGTAAAGAGAAAATTGTCAAATTTTTGAACATAATATTAGGAGATACCATATATAACGATGAAAATACCGAAAATATCACTCAGTTAGGATTATGCGCGATATTAGAAATGTTAATGAGACAAAAAACCGAAAATAGTATTTTAGGACTCGTTGGTATGAATACGGTCTATTTTTTAACACCAGAACAAACTGCAATTACCGAAATCGTTAAATACTCCAAATAATTAATAGACAATGGTATTATCACAATTCTTGTAATTTCCACGCAATACATACACGCATTTCTTTTACATAACGGGTAAATGCATTCCCTCTATGAAAATAATGAGAGGGGAATAATACTCCGCGATTGAATAATGGTTCAATACTAATCACATATTTATTTTCACCAGGCAACTTTACCTGAAAATAACCATCAATATAATCAATATCTTCCGTATCTATTCTATTCACATATAAACAAAATGTCCAACAATTTTTGGTGGTATCATCTTGATGATAGCTTCCATGTTGTCCGTATGTTTGTCCATTTGCATATACGCGCTTCAATATATATTTTTTTTTTGTAATTTCTTCAATTTTCGATTTTATGTATATAGATATAAAGTCATTTTGTTTTAAATCCATAATCCAAAATGGTGTATCTCGAAAATTATCTGCACCAGAATTGTGACCAAACTCCCATTGAGGTTGACAAGTTATTTCTATGCATTTTAATATATCACTTTCTTCCAAAAAATTATCAAATATTTCTATTTTATCCATAACTGAAGAGTTTGTATCGAATATTTTATATTTTTTTATAAAAAACATATAAAATTTGTTGTAAATTATTATTATTGTACAATGCAGATAGATGAAATAGAAAAAACAAATATATATATTATTGAAAACGCGTTTGATAATAATTTATGTGACATACTTATAAATTACATAAATGCGAATAATTCTAATTTAATAAAATATGTATTCGCTCCTAGAAATAATGTAGAAAATTATTCTGTTATTAATATTGAAAAACATATTGATATTATGGTGAAAGATAAAATGAGAGAACTATTTAAATTAGTTAGCAATTATAATCCTGATATAACTGTAGTAGGAGAATCACAATTTGAATTAAGAAAAGTGTATGGTAGAACTAGATTACACAAAGATGGTATATTTGATAATCTATTCACTTTATCTAATTTTCAAAAAATAAAATCTATACGGTCATTGACTATGGTTGTTACATTAAATGACGATTTTGAAGGAGGAATCTATGATTTTCCAAATCAAAATGTGGCGTTTAAACCAAAAAAAGGAACCGCAATTTGTTTTCCGCCATATTATACGCATCCACATAGTGTTTCTCAAGTTGAACAAAATAAATATAGATATATTTGCAGTGCTTGGGGACTAGATGATTTTTTGATAAAACCGGGTGAAAGTGAAAGTGACTGTGAAAATGATGGTACAAATGAATGTACCAATGAATGTACCAATGAATGTACCAATGAATGTACAAATGAATGTACAAATGAATGTACAAATGAAGATGTAAGTGAAAGAAAAATACAAAATATTTGGACATACAAAAATCAAAAACCGAATAATATTCATAAAAATATTTGAATTGTATATCGAATATCACTAGTTACAGTCGTTGGACATACTGAGTGACGTATATTACCATATTGTTCAATTGCCATGTTTCGTTTTGGATAAATTCCTTTTATTTCATTTTCGTGTTCAAATAAAAATAAACCACCATGGTCATTGTTCCATATTTCATTTAAATATATAGTTATAGAACCATTATGTCCGTTGTCATTATGCCATGGTATATGACTTCCTTGCATCCAATAATAAAACATTATATGTTCTATAGTATGGTTCAATTTATTTTTGATAGTATCCTTTATTCTTTCAAATATATATCCACTTGATTCTCTATGAACCAATACTATATTACTATCTTTGCGAACACCTTCTTCCCAAAAGTAATTTGTTGTAAAAGGTACGGAACTATCATGCAACATATTTTTTGCATGATTTTGACATTCTATAAATAAATCCTCGTCTAATATGTTTTCTATTTTTTTTATATATTTTGTCATATACTATATACTATAACTGATATCTATATATATTTACAAAAAATTGAATTATATAAATACGTGATAAAAATATAAACACAACTACCCATATACACATATAAAAATGACCGATTACGATACTATCCCAGAAGATCATTTAGTCCTTTATATTGAAGAAAAAACCAACGAGGAAACAGATATGCGTTGTTTCATTATATTTGATAAATATGAACAAGAATATTACATTGCTGGACAACGTAATCATGTCAATGCTACACAATTCAAATTATATTGCAAATCAAAAACAAAACTATTTAATTTTATAGAATCTATTTTAGAACCGGATTGCAAAATCAATTACGTACTTTATAATATGAGTAATTTGGAATATGTCGATTTCCATGTCTTCAAACAAAATTGTCGCATTGGTAGAGAAATTATTGGATACAATGATATTGTGTTTAGAGAAAACAAACGAAGAATCATGGATATATTAAAAAATATTAAATACGTCAGATTTTAGATTTATGGCAAAAATAAAACAAAAAATAAAACAAAAAACAAAACAATATAAAACTTTACAAAATAATAGATTACAAGAATAAAATGTTTAAAACTACGATAGTAACTATGTTTTTTAATTTAAAACGATTTAATGATGCATCTACGTTGACTAGACCCCTTGATTTTTATATAAAAAACGGCGTAAATACATTAAAATTAAAATATCCAATGGTTATATTTTGTGATGAAGATTCGGTCGAATTCTTAAAAAAAATCCGTGATGAAGAAGTAGACCCTGAAATCATACCAACGATATATATTATTAAAAGCTTAACCGAATATGATTATTATATTCATAATTGGAATATAATTCATGATAATAGAGCCAGAAGTAATGGATACAAAAACCCAAACAACCGAAATACAGTATCTTATTTTTTAATGGGTATGTTTAAACCGTTAGCTCTTCAAATTGCTAAACAGCGTAACGATTTTAATACGAGTCATTATGCCTGGATAGATTTGGGTTGTAGTCATATGACGAAAGAGATGGATGAATATGCGCCTAAAATGTTAGATAATCCGTTACCAAAAGTAGCCGTATGTTATATTCATTATCGACCACATGAATTGTTGGTAGATATGAAAAAATTTATGGAACATGATGGACCGTGTGGTATAGCATCGACTGCATATACAGTAGAACGAGAATATGTAGACAAATATTATAATCTCATGTTTACTACATTCAATGATATGTTATTTACTGGTTATGGACATACAGATGAAACCGTAATGATATATTCCTATGATAGACACCCGGAAATATTTACTATCTTTAATGGGGATTATCCTTCTGTATTTATGAATTATCATCACCCAATTGCCGACATAGACCTTATATCAAAGGTTTTTGTAACGAGTTGCATATATTATAAACGATATGATTTAGCAAAAGAGGTAATGACAAGAGTAAAAAACGCGTTACTACAAAAAAATATATTAAATGATTTCGAAGAGTCCATTTTATCTAGTTATACCCGATTAATTCATACTTTATAGTGTAAAATTGAAGTTGAATTCACAGATAAAAATGAATTCAAAAATAAATTAAAATAATATAAAATCTATTTATTATATTATTAACAATGGCTCTAGAAAATAAAAAAAGGGCGAATAACGAGAAATCCAAGATTTATGGTGTTTATATAAAATCCCTTTTGACCCAAAAAGTCGTATTGTCCATGAATGAAATTGGTAAAAATACGAAACAAAATCTTGAACAAAAAATTCGTTCACGTATTGAAGGGAAATGTATTGAACAAGGATTTATTCGTCCTAAATCGGTAAATGTAAAAAGTTATTCGAGCGGTCTTGTGAATTCATCCAATATCGAATTTCAAGTGGTCTTTGAATGTGGCATATGCCATCCAGTTGAAGGTATGTTGATTGAATGTGACGTGAAAACACTTACTAAGGCCGGTATACATGCGTTAGTCAAAACGGACGAAGATGTTACTCCGGTCACTGTATTTATTGCTCGCGACCATAATTACAATGATTCTTATTTTGGCACTATCAAGGAAAATATGAAAATCATAGTTCGCGTCATTGGTATACGTTATGAATTGAATGACCCATATATATGTGTCATTGGTAAATTAGTGCAACCACGCGACGACCAACTGATGATGCGTAAAGGCGGTATGCTCAGTATTTCATTAGAAGATTATGGGGGAAACCTAGGAATGGTGGACAAACTGGATGAAAATGGTTACGATGCCAACGATAATGAATAATTGTAATTGTTATATAATTATAAAAATGATATAAGAAATATTCGTATATTTATGTATAAGCATATCATGGATTTAGAAATAATGAAAAACAAAATTGAAAAAATGTCAAAAAAACATCATATCGAAATTCTTAAAATTTTGAAAATGAATGCAAATGTAAAATTGAATGAAAACAAAAGTGGTGTATTTGTAAATCTTTCTTTTTTACCGCATGACACTATTGATGAAATTCAAAATTATTTAAACTATATTCAGGACCAAGAATCATCACTGGTTTTCTTAGAAAATCAAAAAGAAGAATTCAAAAACATCTTCTTTGCATCCAGTGAATAATATTATATCGAAACAGTTTAAAGATTATGCGTCGTTTATTATATCATACCAAAAAATAATGTCCACATTTTTACATCAAATTTTTTACAATTATAATAAATTTGATGACGAGAATTCATGCAAAGAATTAGAGAAATATTTTTTAACCGTAGAAAATAAAAAGCAGATACTCGATTTATCTACTTCCGTCGATAAAAAAGAAGACGTGAAAAAAGAAATAATAAATACAGCAAATGAAAACGTAGATAAGCGCGATATTTTCTATTCCAATAAACAAAATCAATTGTTTTGGACCATATATGTCGCGGTTTATGGATACGAACAATATATGGCAATTTCCACGAAATATGGTAATGCCGAATTAGAAGAAAAACAGAAAATCATCGAATTTTTGAAAACTGGATATGCTAAAATGAAACAAGTCAACAAAAAAACATCTAAAACACTCATTCAAATATGGATGTCCGAAATTATGTCTGCCGCCAAACATACCATCTCTATTTTACAAGTATTTAGTGTATATTATAAACGACCCATTTTTGTATATTTTGAAGAAGTTAAATCCTATTTGTATTTTCCTCATTCGAGTGAAGAAGATGCCGATGCTATTCCAATCATTATTATACAAAACAAGGACCGTCACTATGGATTATATAATGAACCGACTTTTGTTGATACGATTAAAGAAGGTATATGTTTCGAAGACGTTGATAAACCACTCAAGGGAATGTCGGCCTACAAAATGGGCGATTTGCAAGAATTAGCGAAAAAATGTGGATTTGGGGAGAATGATGTGAAATTAAAAAAGCCAGAACTCTATGGAATGATTTGGAAATATTTGAACGCGGTCCTAACGAAATAGATAGTTATAGACCGTTTTTCTAATGGCTCAATATGTAAAATTGAAAATATAATAGAAATAATAATATAATATAATATATAAAAATACTATATAATATGGAAAAGGAACGGGAAAAGGAACGGGAAAAGGAACGGGAACGGCAAAAAGAAAAGGAACATGCTAAATCAAATCCGTCGAATAGTAAAGCCGATTTTGAAAATATGGTTCAATATTATTTAGCAAGTAATCCGCTTCTCATGCAAAATAGAAAAACTAGCGAATTAGAAATTCGGTTTGGAACCAATCGAAAAAGTAGCCAACCTATATCGAAGATTGATTATGAAAATGTCGTCAAAAAATTGTATTCAACCGGATTTCAAACAAATGATGCAAAAGGACTACATATATTACGTATTCAAAATGAATATTATGATATTCGTAAAGAAACTACTATTATGTCGAATATTCGTGCGGAAATTGTAGGGGTCGATTTAATACAAGAATACTGTAAAACAAATAGTATACAAAAATTAATCGATTTGCCATCCACCATTTCTGCCCGCGGAAATAAAATCAAATTCACACAAAAATCGCCACCAATGATAAATGAAAAACCGTTGAGAGCAGTCGATTTCTTGGATTTTAATTTTAGAGCATCTTACCAAATGGAGCAAGATTATTCGGTAGAATCGAATATTGCCAAAAACATAATCAATAAATGGTCTGATTCTAAAAAGATTTTCCGCCATATTAACCGTGTCAGATTTTCCCACCCCGAATACCCAGTATTTGCCGATATAAGTATTTTAAAAACATCTAGAAAAAGTGGACCGGCACCAATTCCGCAATATACGATTCAAGAAGCCACTGTATTTGAAAACTTACCCAGCTATGAAGTAGAACTGGAAATAGACAATACAAAGGTTGGTATAGGAACACCTTTCGATACTACCGCCAAATTATTAGACGCGATTCGCAAATGTATTCGTATTGTATTGGGTGCTTTACAGGGCACGAATTATCCTATCGCCTACGGTGAACGCGACCGCGTATTGCAATCCTATATGAAATTAGTACATGGCGAAACATACCAAGAACGTAGAGTTACGGCCAAAGATTTTATCGGTCCATCTTCATCCACCCTACAATTGCAACATATTATCAATGATAATAAAAGCACGGTCGATAAAATCCTGGATAATTATACAGTGACGGAAAAAGCGGATGGTGAACGTAAATTATTATATATTGGCGAAAATGGACGTATTTATATGATTGATACCAACATGAATGTTATATTTACGGGTTCATACACTACTGAAAAAACCTTGTACGATAGTTTAATCGATGGTGAACATATTCTATATGATAAACGCGGTAACTATATTAATTTATATGCCGCTTTCGATATTTATTTTGTGCATAAAAAAAGTGTTCGCGAATTGGCATTTGCTCGTTGTCTAAATGCGGACGAGACGGTTGACCAATTGTTTCGTCTATATTTGTTGAAAAAAAGTATGTCATTGATTGAGCCCAAATCTATACTCGATACGGACAAACGTAAAGAGAAGGACACCGCAAATCCTTGTGAATTCCGCGTTAAATGCAAAGAATTTTACAATTCCAGTGAAAACACCAGTATTTTCGAATGTTGTTCATCCATTTTATCCAATATAAACCAAGGGTTATATGAATACAATACGGATGGACTTATATTCACCCCTTGCAATACGGGGGTAGCGAGCGATAGTGTCGGTAAAGCCGGACCACTTAAAAAAATCACATGGAAACAATCTTTCAAATGGAAACCACCCCAATACAATACCATTGATTTTCTAGTTACCGTTAAAAAAGATAAAAACAATCAAGATGAGATACATAATATATTTCAAGAAGGAACCAACGTGGGAGCGAACCAAAACGTCGTGCAATACAAAACATTGGTATTAAAATGTGGGTTTGATAAGGATACTCATCGATACGTAAACCCATTCGAATCCGTCATCGACAACAATATTCCAAATCGCGATTATGACAATGAAGAAAAATACAGACCCGTGAGTTTCAATCCAACGAATCCATATGACCCAACTGCCAGTTTTTGCAACGTATTATTACAGAAAAATGGCAACGGAGAATTATATATGAAAACAGAAGAAGGCGAACCATTTGAAGAAAATACGATTGTTGAATTCAAATACGACATTACATTAGAAGGCGCTTGGAAATGGATACCCTTACGCGTCCGTAACGATAAAACCGAGAAATTGAACGCCGGTCTAAAAGAATATGGTAATGCATATCATGTTGCAAATGATAACTGGCATTCGATACATTATCCGATTACGGAAGATATGATTAGCACGGGCGATGGAATTCCGGAAGAATTAGTGGAAGGTGATGTGTATTACAATCGTGATTCGAAAGAAACGACGACCCAATCATTACGCGATTTTCACAATTTATACGTTAAAAAGAAGTTAATTATGGGCGTGGCGGATAAAAAGGATACCTTGATAGATTACGCGGTTGGTAAGGCCGGGGATTTACCCAAATGGATACGTGCAAATTTATCCTTTGTATTTGGAATTGACCTTTCTCGTCCCAATATTGAAAATACGATGGACGGGGCATGTGTAAGATATTTGAAATCGTTCGACAAACATAATCGTAATGAAATGCCACAAGCCATATTCTTACAAGGAAACAGCGGTGTCAATATTCGTTCGGGTAAAGCGTTCACCACGGAAAAGGAAAAAATGATTGCCCGTGCACTCTTTGGTAATGGCGCCAAAGACCGTAAACATCTAAAAGAATCCGTATATAAAAATTACGGGGTTGGACATGACGGTTTTCAAATTAGTTCTTGCCAATTTGCACTCCACTATTTCTTCGAAAACAATACGGTCTTTCATTCGTTTTTGAGAAATTTGTGCGAATGCACTAAGACCGGTGGTTATTTCATTGGCACCTGTTTCGATGGTAAAACCGTATTCAACAAATTACGTAACAAAAATAAAAACGAGAGTATTTCTATTATGCGCGACGAACATAAAATGTTCGAAATTACAAAATTATACGATGAAACCAGTTTTCCCGATAATGAAATGAGTATTGGATATATGATTAATGTATACCAAGAATCTATCAATAAAATATTTCCGGAATATTTGGTGAATTTTGATTACCTTGTTCGTATGATGGAAAATTACGGATTTGTCTTATTGACCAAAGAGGAAGCCGAAAAGAAGGATTTGCCAAATGGTAGCGGCCTCTTTAGTGAATTATATACACATATGGAAAAGGAAATTGATAAAAATGCAAAACGAATCTATGATTATGGAACCGCCAACCAAATGAATCTCGATGAAAAATGGGTATCGTTTATGAATCGATATTTTATCTTCCGTAAAAACAGACACGTGGATAGTGAAAAAGTATATAACCAATTCATCAACAAAATGGATAAAGTAGAACATCCAGAAGATATTGTGGATGTATTTATTAAACCAACGGTTCAAACAAAGGATGTGGATGCAGTTGAACTTGAAAAAACGGTGGAAGAAGAAAAGCCGGTCAAGGTGCGAAATTTGAAAAAGAAATTAGTGTTGGATGATTATTTACCCTTTGAAGAATCAATGGAACCATCAAATGTTATATTAGGAGATGTAGTAAAAATAAAAAAACAGAAAAAATAATGAATCCATTTAGTATTTGATAATAAATAAATATAAATACATTTTTGTATGTATATTTAACTATAAAAATGATATATTTTCAATTACCTAAAACATTTTATAATATATATAATAAAATCACCTGCACACATACGACCAATGATGCCATCGACTCATCCATCTCGAATTCCCTTTCTTTTTATTTATACGATATAAAAGAGAAAATTAATAAATACGAAAAAGAATGGGATATCTATAAAAAATATACCAATCCTTATGAATATATACACACCCCCTCACCTGTAAATAAAAAATGCATTTCTAAATACAAACCCCTGTCCCGTTCTTATTTCAAAATGATTGAAATAGTGAATCTATTTGGATTAACGATGAACCAACCGACCATATCTACCTTTCATTTGGCCGAGGGGCCGGGTGGATTCATTGAAGCCATGGTTGAAATGCGAAATTGTAAGAATGACAAATATATTGGCATGACCATATTAGATGAGGTCGATGTAAATGTCCCGGCGTGGAAAAAAAGCGACAAATTTTTAAAAGAGAATCCGAATGTCATTATTGAAACGGGCATTGATATGACCGGTGATATATTAAAAATCGAGAATTTTGATTATTGTGTAAAAAAATATGGTTCTTCGATGGACCTCATTACGGGCGACGGCGGGTTCGATTTCTCGGTAAATTTCAATCAACAAGAACAGAATGTAACGAAACTATTATTTGCACAAATGTGTTTTGCCCTTTGTATGCAAAAACGGGATGGTGCGTTTATTTTGAAATTATTTGATTGTTTTATACCATCCACGATTGACATTCTTTATATATTGTCATCTTTTTATAAAAAGGTATATATTACGAAACCGCAGACGAGTCGTTATGCGAACTCTGAAAAATATATTGTTTGCAAAGGGTTTTTATATGATTCGTCTGCTGCATATTTGGCGAATTTGCGGTCGGCATTTTATACTATGATTCAAACCGAGCATTATATTGACCGATTTTTGAATATACCTGTTTCGCATTTTTTCCTTACTAAATTAGAAGAATATAATTCGGTATTTGGTCAACAACAGATAGAGAATATATATTATACATTGGGGCTTATTGAAAGCAAAGGTAAATTAAATGAAAAAATAGACAATCTTATCAAATTGAATATACAAAAATGTATTCAATGGTGTATAAAACACAATATTCCATATAATGATTTTTCGTTTTTAGATGCAGTGGTTGATGTAGAATCTACGATGGGTGGATTTTGATATTTTTATTTCATTTTTTATGATTTTGGTATATGGAATGGATTTCTTTTTTTCCAAGGTATGTTCAATAAATACATACCCACCACAATAAAGACGATACCTACATATTGCATATAGTTATCAAACCGTTCGCCCAGAATCACGTATGCGAATATACTTTCTAACAAACTGCTCATCCCATCCCAACCATTGTTTACGAGTAAAATGGTTGAATCCTGTAATGCAACGATGAGCATAATCACTACACCAATATATCCTGCTATTCCAGCACCTAAATAAGCAAATCCTTTATCGTTAGCGTATTCTTTTAGACCAAAATCACCAACTACTTCTAAACATGTAAGAGTAAATATTTGTGGAATACTCATTTTTTCTACAATATAGAAATATATACATAAAAAAATACGAAAAATACAAAATTGAATAATATATACACGAATATTATATATATTATACCTCAAATACAATAATCATGCGAACAGATACCGTATTTTTCTCAACATTTAATCGAAACATCGTATATTTAGTTGGCCTCAACGCCCAAGATAATTTCAATGTCATTGATTTAGGTAAACCAGATGATATATGGTTTCATGTGACTGATTTGCCATCTTGCCATGTGGTGGCCCAAGTGGCGGATGAAGAAAATTTATCCAAGAAAGAATTACATACGATTATCAAACGTGGTGCATTTCTTTGCAAACAACATTCGGCCCATAGCCATGTGCCTAAATTACAAATATGTTATACGAAACTTGTGAATGTGCAAAAATCGAGCCCCGTTGGCACGGTAATAACTACCAATCTTAAATATATTTCCATATGAATACAACACTGAATCTAAATAAATATATTGCCGAAAAAACGACAAACACTATAGCAAACATCGATACTTTATCCTCCCCTGTTTCTATTATCTTTTTGTGAAAAATATTTGATTCATAATCTAGATCATATGTATAATCAAACACGTTGGAAAACCTTTGGTTTTTCATTTTTGTCATAGCATATTTATGTATGTTTTCTTTGGACCCGATATCTTTCCAAAAATCGCATATTAGATTGACTGGTCCAACAAATACATCTTCTTGGACCATTTCATTATTCCATGTCCCATATATTAGATTTTGCAAACATTTTACAAAAATATCTTCATTTGGTTCTTTTATTCCAAATAACAAGGTTTTTTTATATTTATAGTAAAATTTGTCTATACGACCTCGTAAATCTTTTTTATTTTTTATTACACATATTATGTCGTGAGGTCTCTTATCATGACAAAAATCTAATAAAAAATCAATATATTTATGTGATAATTCGGTTTCATAATGTATGAAGTATATCATTGTGTATACAAATATATAGGTTTTTTCTATATATTTGTTTGTCGTTTTTATTTTTTGGATTTTTGGCCTGGATATTTTTACGATGGTGGTAAAGGCGCCAAACACAATTTAATTTCTCCTAATGACGCCACGTCATACTTCACAATAAGTGGTAAATCATTTCCTAAATACATTTCTAAATGACTACATAGAGGCGTGCATTTAATAAAATGCGCCAAACTTTTCAAGGAAAATTCTCCCTGAATCACTACCGATGCATCTGGTTTTTGAATAAATTCCATATATCCATCTGACTCCGACCTTAATATACGCGAACTGGCAAAATTTCCATCGCATGAAAAAATCAAATCATTACCGACCGATTTAATTTCAATGCGATCAGAAATTCCGTTCAAATCACGAATGATTTTTTGGAAATCGGTGGTTGGCAAATTGATAACGGTTGAATATTCGACATCTGGAACGACCAATTCTTCCGTATCTGGCTCAATCAATCTCAATTTCTGGCTATAACATTGTTTAATATCGCCATTATCGTATTGTAATCCTAAATGTGATACAATTCCATCGTGATAATCCGCCTTGTCTATGTACATGGACAATGTATCGTCATTCGACATCGTTGAAATGACTTTGAATAAATGAAGTGTATTTGCACATACAATGATTTTGTCTGGGTGACAAACATATTGTTCGAATTTATGAGAATTCAAGATGACGTTTACTAATATCGTATGAGTTTTATCGAAATTAATAATCTTCATTCCATCTTTTGTAAATGTAATGGTCGCATCAGTCAATACATCTTTTATGGCGGTTATCATATTTCGAATAGGTTGTATTTGAACGGTTTTTATTGTTAATACATTGTTTTCTTCGTTCATGTTCCAATATGAAAATAATACGCACTTATTTTTATATTGTGTTTTGTCATTATTATTTATTGTATTTATTCATTGTCTTTACTTTTACTTTCGAAAATTGTCTTGTGAATATCCTATAATAGCACAGCCGATTCGTTTTCCAGCATTTCCGTTTATTTTACTTGCCTCATTTTCACCTAAACCACAGTCGTCGGGGTCGGCATGGACAATGAGTCCTCGGCCAATTATATTGGCGACTGTTCCGCGTAATTTGATACAGTCATCCTCAATTCGGCAATTTACACAACCATTTTTATCCGTTTGTAAATTTCCTAAATCTCCCACGTGTCTATCTTTTTTCCCCGGACATCCATGATTTTTACTATATGGATTGAAATGAGCACACATGCTGTCACATTTGTTAGATAAATCACCCGACTCGTGCACATGGAATCCGTGCAATGCATTTTTTTTCAGGCCGGTCAATTGAACATCTAGAAGCACTGTATTTTTGACAAGATTTTCGGTGAAAATGACTTGACCTTTTACTTTTCCGTCAAAGACGGCTATCGCGATTATAGGATTTTTTGACATGGATATATATTTATTTATGACATTTATTTTGTTTTTTACACGTTCGATTGGCCATCTTCAACGCTTTGCTCGTTGGCTTGCATCCATCACTCAATATGTGATAATCTACGATACTTGCATTACCGCCACTGATTGCACTTGCCAATCGAGCAATCCCCCACGATTCGGCAGTTTGGTTAGGCCGAGAACCGCTGGAAAAATATGCACCGCGACCTTTATTGACTATTTTTTCTAAAGCTTCTTGACTACATTGGGTTTTTTCGGCCAATTCGGCCGATGGTCTAATTTTGTCTATTTTGTATATTTTTTGTGCATTCTTTATGTGTTGGGATGGCTTTGACTTGAATGATTTTACTTTAGGACGTTCATAATAAATACCTTTTTTGTATAATTTTCGCGATTTTCTCAAATATTGTTTTTGTTTTTTTGTATCCCTGGTCGATAATATTTTAGGAATATATCTCTGGGGAACATTCAACAGGTCCATTTTATTATATATAGATATTATATATATTATGGCAGAATTTGATGAAAAGAATATACACGTTATTGCAACGTATAACATGAGTTGGTTTAGTGGAGATTCGACCAAAAAAATACCGATAGCACCATATAACGGGCAATATGGTCCTGTTTCGGAATACTCTTGGTTAAGATATTTGTTCGATATTGATACCAATGATAGTGGAGAAATTCCAGCTGGAACTAATGAAGAATCTGTAAAATTACGTTGTAAATATTGGTTGAATTCATTGGCCAATTTAAACAACTTTATTACTAAGAATAGACCAGCTATGATTGGATTGCAAGAAATGAATATAAATACTAATGATTTCATTTTTCTGGATGGCCGTAGTAAGGAGAAACAAGATGCAGAAGAAAAGATACCCAAACAACCTGTTCATGAGTTAGTAGGAACAAACGCAGTAATGAATATGTTAACCAGCCTAAATTTTTCAAATGAAACGAACTATAAATTATTATGTGGAGAAGTATATACACTTTTCAAATCTTATGTAGGTATTTGCATAATTTACGATGAAAATAAAGTTGGTGAAATAGTAATGAGCAGGTTATTAGACAACCCACACCAGACAGGACGTCCATTATTAATGGCAATTACCGATAAAGGTTATGTATTAGCAACTATGCATGGTGCTCAAAATGGCGGATTACAACTGAACATAGATAATGGTTTTAATCAATATATGCTAGATAAGAATAAAATGTTTTTGGAAAATTCAATTACTGATTTTATAAGAGATTCAATTATTAAAAATCTAGGTAGCGAACCTGTCAAAAATATATACGTTACTGGTGATTTTAATGATAGATACGACGCTTTATTAAACTTCGTAATAAAGGATCATGTAGTTACATATGATAAAAAATCACCAATTACTGGTTGTCCTAATTGGGATAGTGCAGGCACACGTAATTTGGCAATTACTAGTTGTCCTAATTGGGATAGTGCAGGCACAAGTAATTTGGAAAATACAGTTACTGGTCGTGAAGAATTGGAAAATACAGTTACTGGTCGTGAAGAATTGGAAAATACAGTTACTGGTCGTGAAGAATACAAAACATGCATGGACGCGCCAGTACCCAAGGAAGTTGCATTAGATGAAGAACATGCAAAAGAAGCAAACTATTTGTATAGAGGTGACAAATGTTTCAGCAAAAATGGCCGTAAAATAGAAATATATAGTTCTACATTGACTGATAAAGGAGTATCTATTTGCAGTGACCATAAATTAGTTTTCCAGAAAGTTCCTGTCGTGAGTGGAGGAGGAAAATCGAGAAAGTCCAGAAAATCCAAAAAAGGAAAGAAATCTAGAAAATCCAAAAAATCTAGAAAATCCAAAAAATCTAGAAAATAATAAATCGTTTTTTTACAAAAATACTACTTGTAAAAAACCCACTATATTATAAATGAATCGTGAAATAGAAGAAAATGTAAATCATGCTTTTAATTCGATTTTTAATATGAATACTCTCCCCTATTTCGCCGGATTCATAGCCATTTATATTGTCCTCTATTTTGCCATATACAATGGACGAACTGAGGCCGTCATGTTATTTAGCAAAACCATCGATATATATCTCATTGGTATAGCAATTGTTGCAACAATATATTACTATTTTAGTTTACCAAAGGAGGATAAAGACCATCTCATTGGATTTTTGGTAAAATGGTCGAAAGAATTCTTCCAAAATCCATACGGAACCGCCGAATCAGTCATTTTGATTGTCCTATTTTACGGGTTTATCTATTTAGGCCGTGTTCCCATAAGTGATTCAACCATTCCTGGAACCATATTATTCATTCGACAAAAAATATGGGTGTTTTTAGCAACCTTCATTATCGTCGAATTTTTCAAATATTATTTCAAATTAGATTTACTCGATATTTTCATTCCCAATTCACTCATTGACTACTTATATGGAAAATCTTCTAAAAAAGGAAAAGAAGACAATGCCGACAAATTACTCAAGATAAATGGATTCAACAATGACAAATGGTCAGCTTATTAGAAAAACGTTCAAATAATCATAATAATATATTTTTTCCTTTATATTATGGATTCGACAAATTTGGTTAAATATATTTTGGTTACTGGCGGTGCCGGATTTTTAGGCAGAAATCTATGCAAAAAACTCTTACAAAACCACATGAATAAAGTCATCTGTCTCGACAATTTAATCACTGGAAACGAATCAAATATCGAAGAATTTTTAAATTATCCTAATTTCACATTTATTAATTACGATATCACCCAACCTATCAATTTCCCAAAAATTGACGAGATTTATCATCTCGCATGTATCGCCAGTCCAGATAAATACAAATTATATTCCATTGAAACATTGAAAACCTGTTTTTTAGGAACACTCAATGTATTAGGTTTAGCCAAACAACATCGGGCCAAAGTATTATATACTTCCACTTCCGAAATTTATGGCGACCCGCACGTGCATCCACAACCGGAAGAATATTTTGGAAATGTCAATACCATGGGTGAACGTAGTTGTTATGATGAAGGCAAACGTATCGGCGAAACACTTATCTATGAGTATCGACGTAAATTTCAATTAGATTTAAAAGTCGTCCGCTTATTCAATACCTATGGTCCCTATATGGATATTCATGATGGCCGTGTCATTACAAATTTTATAAAACAAATTATGAAGGGTGAAAAACTACAGATTTATGGCGATGGCTCTCAAACCCGTAGTTTTTGTTATGTAGATGATTTAATTTCCGGATTAGTCGATATGATGAATAGTGTAGAAATGGGTCCATTTAATTTAGGAAATCCATATTGTGAATTTACGCTGAACGAATTGGTCAATGTATTTGAAAAAGTGATTGGTCGTAAATTAGAAGTAGAATATTTGGAAGCCACCGAAAATGACCCTAAACAACGCAAACCGGTTATTCAAAAAGCCAATACCAAATTGGGATTTAATCCGCAAATTCATTTGGAAGAAGGCATAAAAAAAACATTTGATTATTTCAATCTAACGATAAAGCGCTAAATACATATACAATTCAGCGATTGTATATGTATCACAATCTAGATTATCAAAAAATTCTTATTTTTCATCTAGCAAATTCAATACTCTTTTTTTACCCACCTTTTTCAATTCACCTACTTTCACCAGTTGTCTCGTATTGTCGAATATTTCTTTATCGAATAATTCATCGGTTTCTGGATTTATTTTATACTTGACACCATTGAGTTCTTTGGTATCTTTTAATACAATCTTCTTTTCGATGACATTTAATTCTTCCTTTTCACTCATGTCTTTTTCTAAGGTTGGGTAAGAGATAAAATCATTCGACTCTATCTTTTCGAAATTACTACCGTAACATACTAAATTCTCATCATCTTTACCTTTCGTCTTTTTGTTATATACATTGCAATCTATGGCCGTCTCCTTAATCGATTTCAATATTTGTTGATTAATTTTATCCTTTATTTGTGATATTTCATAGAGCGATTCATCCGTTGTAATGGCCCGTCCATCGATACGCGATTTATCATGCATCATGATTTCAATCGTCTTTTTATCCGTTTTTTGTGTTTCGGTAAATACCGATAAATATAAAAACACTTTGACGGTTTTGTGTTCTTCTGGCAATTCTTCATGACTGCATATACGTCTAGCACGCCCAATGACTTGTTCAATACGGACATTATGCCAGTATGGTTCGACCACATGAACAAACCGGGTGTTTTTCAAATTGATTCCTTCGGCTCCGGAAGAGGTAATCATAAATAATTTAATAATCTCGCCATAATGATTATTGGTCGATGTTTGTTCGATTATTTTCACTAATTCGGGTGGAACGATTGGCCAATTGCTATTATATATGTTACGAATGATTTCCTTTTCTTCGGCCGTCTCAGTTCCGGTATATAATACAAATCGTGGTTTTCCTTCGTCGCCTTCCTTTTCCACAATGGTCCAAGTATCGGTAGATATGTTTTTTTTGATTTTGAATTCCGCATATCCGTTGGCTTCTAATATTAATTTCAAAATACCAATACCTTCAATCGTTCGAAATTGACTATATATTAAATGCAATCCTACATTCTCTTCGTCTTGAATATTTTCCAACAATTTCACGAATTTTGGACTATATTTTTCCAAACCTTCTTTTGTCAAATATTCTTCGTCTTCGGCCAATTTTTCTAGAGCGGCATCAATTCTATTTTTATAATTTACGGGTTCTTCTGTTTCTTCTACGATATCCTCTTCGTCTAAATAGGCGTCGGTTTCTAATAAAACACCTTTAGGAACTACATCAAATTCACTCTCACTAACACCCTTACCTTCTTTATTGGGCAATGGCCGTTCGATTTCTGCTGGAAAGGTAAAGTTACATGCCGCTCTCGAAAAAATACGGTAAGTCGAAGATATTTGGTATAAATCATCTTGTCCTTTTTTGGCCTGTTTTGCTTTATTTTTACGTAAATCTTTTTCTTGGTCGATTTCCACTTTACGTATTTTGATATACGATGCAAATTGGTGGTCACTCATTTCCACATTCATCACATGTATATTTGGATTTGCATTTTCCTCCACATCTTCATTTTCAACAAAACGTGGCAAGAGCTTCTCTTGTGCACTGCGGAAATAAGAGGTTAATCCTAGAATACGTTTCTTGAATACATTTTCATTTTTCATTTTGCCAGTTTCTATATCTACAAACATGGATAAAAACGAATCGGAATCATCTGGCAATGCTTTATAATGTTTAATATCAATAAGCCCGTCAATGATGTCGATATGGTGTTTTTTTAAGATTTCTTTTATATGTTTTTCAAAATCTTCATCCGTCAATGCTCCAAATTCATCTAATTTCACGCCATTGTATGGTACTTCTCCACCTTTATGATATTCAGGGGCAACGCGGTCCAATACATCTACTTTTGCATCATCTTCAATGATTTCTTCTGGGTGATAATTTATTTTGATAATACCGTCTTCTATCGTATATGGTTCTTCGTCCACTGCCTTGGATTTTTTGGATTTTTTGGATTTTCTGGATTTATTTTTGGGGGATTTATTCTTTCTCTCTTTTTTCTTGGTTTTTCCACCCAATAATGAAGTGAATAAAGTGGCTGCATCGCCCCCTTTTGTTTTTGGTGCAGGTCCTCGTTTGCTCGTATTCAAAAAGCCAAACGGATTACGTGTGATGATTAATTTATTGTCGGTATATTCAACGTAATCATAGTGTTTAAATTTGGCATGGTCAAATATTTTCAATATATTCTCTTTGGTTAATTTATTATCGTCGTGTTTACCTTTCATGGTAAGCGGTAGATACCATGTTTTGATTGAACCTCTCAAAATGTTGAATAAAATGCCTATTTCATTAGGATAATTGATAATGGGTGTTCCAGTCAATAAGATGACTCGTGCATTCTTTGCTCTCATTAAATTGTCATATAATTTGAATGAAATACTTTCGGGACGTTTAATTTTATTTACGATACGACTTACGAAATTGTGTGCTTCATCAATGATGATAACTTTATCGTCAAACGGATTTTTGGTATCATCTTCAGTGAGAGCATTCATCTTGTTTTTGGTTAAACCGTTGTAATTGATGTCGACATATTTGGCACGAATCATTAGATTTAATTGTTCATCAATACTTTCTTGTTCAAATGAAGATAGAGTAGAAAAATTGGGTTCTTTCGTCACATCCACCATCCATGCTCCTCTATTTTTTTCGAATGTTTCGCGAGGTAAGGATAGGACATTTTCTAATACATCAATATATTCCGGTTTTCCTTCGGTCGAGATAAATTCCCAATACTGATTTTTTCGGTAGATTGGGTCGCCGAATCTTTTTATTTCACTGAAAAAATTCATTTTTAAAGATGCGGGTGTCAATACCATAATTGTTTTTGCGGATTTCATGCCTTCCGCAATGGCAATAGAGGTGGATGTTTTACCACTACCGAGAGCATGATATAATAACAATCCTCTGTATGGGGTGTAGAGATTCAAATAATCTCGAACAATCTTTTGATGAGTCATTAATTTACCGGTTTCACCTGATTTTGCGGAACAGGATATATCTGCATTGGCGGTCTTTAATTCTTTCGAATAATCTTTGAACATTTCTCTCAATTTTTGAATAAACATGCGACGATTGTTCATGTAATATGGAGATGTTTTTATGATTATTTTTTCGGGTTTTGGCAATCTCTCTTCGACAGTATGTTTTCCTATCTTTACATTTTGAATTTCTTCGTTTATTTCATATTTTCTGGGTAGAATAGAGATTGCTTTTTTACCTTTTGCCTTAGGTTCTTTTTTCACCTTTTCTTGTTTTTCTTCCACTTCATCTTCCACTTCTTCCACTTTTTCTACTTTTTTAACTTTTTCCAGTTCTTCATCTTCTTCATCTTCATCCTCCACTTTTTCCACTTTTTCCACTTTTTTCACCTTTTCATCCTCTACTTCTTCATCTTCATCTTCATCTTCATCCTCTACTTTTTTCACTTCTACTTTTTTCACCTTTTCATCCTCTACTTCTTCATCTTCATCTTCATCTTCTACTTTTTTTACTTCCACTTTTTTCACTTCTACTTTTTTCACCTTTTCCTCATCTACTTCATCTTCCACTTCTACTATCTTAATCGTTTCATTTATTTTCTTAGGTTTTTTGATTGTAATGATTTGATTTGGCACCTGTTTACGAACCTGTAAAATATTTTTATTATGTAATCGATTCAATATCATTTCTCTATTAATATGCATTTCCTTGGTTTTATCGACCATTTTTACCTTTACTCGAATGTTCTCCTGTTTTTTCGGCATTGGTTTTACAACCAATTGTTCTAAATATAATTGTTCCATAATAAAAAATATACTATATAATATAGTATAGTATATTTTTGTATGTATTTTTATGCAATGAAATTTTCTATAATGTAATTATCTACAGGTCTAAAATGATTGTAAATGGCGAATTGCTTCGTCACATGCAATTTGTTCTGCCTTCTTTTTAATTTTATGTTTTCCCTCACCCAGAAATACAAATATTTTATTATATTCCGACATATATTGATGTATCTCACTATATGAATTGAAATTTGTAATAGGTATTGATTCCCCGTGTTTTTTATTATGAATCGGTTGTCCTAAACATAAATAAACCCCCATATAATATCCCGTTTCTACATTGTGGTCCTCTACCTCCATATAATGAGGCGTTACCTTGAATTCCTTTTGTATTTTTACCTGTAATATATTCTTGTAATTATCATCATTTCTTATCAAATTAATCCAATCCACATGTCTCTCGAAGACATTTTCCACGAAAATTTGCACCATTTGGAATCCAGGACCCGTGACAAATAAATTGTCAAACCATCCATCGTCATCGTGTATGGAAATCTTGTTAAAATCTAGGAACATTGCTCCTAAAAAGGACTCGAATAAACATCCCAATTTTTTTAAATTGGTTCGCGTTTGTTTCAATTCGGCGTGTTTTGATAAAATATACCATTTATGCAAACCCATTTCTAAAGCCATTTTACCAATCGATTCATTTTTCACTAGAGCAATTTTTTTCTCCGTCATAAATCCCTCATTTTCTTTGGGAAAACGGCGATACAAATAATATTTAGTAATACATTCGAGCACACCGTCACCAACAAATTCCAATCGTTCATTCGATTTCGTATAAAGGGGCAAACAATCATCGGGTTTAGGAACAATGACAATATTATTTTGCGTGTTTTCTAAATTTGGACGCTTCATATATGAGCGATGTATGAACGCGCGTTTATATAAATTTATATTGTGTATAGGCGTATTTATTCCATAATTTTTCAATATATTTTGAACATCGGTTTCTCCAATCGATTTATTTAGGGGATTATATGGGTCGAAAATATATGTTTCTGTTCCATTTTGATTTTTTTCTATGATAATATCGTCATCTAGATGTGATGCTTGTGTCGCAGTGTATTCTTGTGTTGCGTTCATTTTATTTTTAAAATAGAATGAAAACAATAGGTTAGTATAATAGTCGATTTGTGTTTAAATATATTTTATTTATATTTTATTCAATTTTTCATTTTGTATAAAATAAAATATTTAGGCATTATATATAAATGGGTTTATCTAACGCATCAAGTAGAGCCAGAAACTATACAAGAACTGCTAATCAAAATCAAGGAGGAGGAAACAAAAAGGCCGGTTTCCCTGGACAAGTCGGCCGTGGATGGTGGACCAGTATTTTCTTACAAAGTACTGACCCAATCTCCGGACACTGCTGCACCAAGAGTGATTTAGCTACTTTACGTTTCACTACAACTGTAAATCAATCACGTCCTATCGGTTCTAATCCTCAGAACTACCATTACTGGTAAATACTAATTTTATTATTTAGTATAACCATATAATGTCATTTTGAATAGTTATTATTATTCATAATGAAAATATTTATTGATGAACGCGAAACCTTTCTCTACGAAAAATGCCAATCAATGAACCAAACGACCACTATACAATTGTTTAAAAAGGTTCTTCCTTTAGGAGATATTTTAATTTGCGCCGACGATGACAAAGAACTCGTTTTAATCGAACGTAAATCTTTAGCCGATTTATTAGCCAGTATCAAAGACGGGCGATATGAAGAACAATCTTATCGGCTCATTCATTCCAGTGGATTCCATACCCACAATATTCTCTATATTATTGAAGGCATGTTTAGCCAATTACGTACTCCCCTGGAGAAAAAGATAATATATTCCGCGATGACTAGTTTGAATTTTTTCAAAGGTTTTAGTGCAACACGCACTTGTTCTCTGCAAGAAACGGCTGAAATGATACTTTCTATTGCCGATAAAATAGAGAGAGAAAACGGAAAGGGGAAAACGCCCCATTTTTCGAATAAAATTGGCGATGAACCTATTTCTCTCGAAAACGTCGTTACTACACCAGCCAATTATTGCACAGTGGTTAAAAAAACGAAAAAGGATAATATCACCCCCGAAAATATTGGTGAAATTATTCTATGCCAAATTCCCGGCATTAGTTCAATCACGGCGATTACTATTATGAAACATTTTTCATCGTTTCCTCACCTCATTGAAGAATTAAAAACAAATCCTCTCTGCTTAGATGATATTGTCATTGAAACCAATGGTAAAACCCGGAAAATAAACAAATCTTCTATACAAAACGTCAAATTGTTTTTACTGGGGCAAAATGGACCATAGGTTTACTGGGTTCACAAAAGGCACAAGTATATAACTAGAAATATAATCGCCACTACATAACAACCAATACATATATATAGGTGTAAATTACTATCGCTAGATAATTCTAATAATGCATCTTTTTCATTTGTGGACAAATTACTACTGCTTATCGATTTCATCATTTTATAATAATGTACGTAGATTGTTTTTATTCCTTTTTCTTTTTATAATAATATACCCTCATTTACACAATCATCGATATTCAACCCGCGTAAAACGCAGTAATGCGGGGCAGCTAAGCTGATATGAAACCAAAAAGGAGAGTATATGCCTAGTAATTCCTTATGATGAATGAGAAATCCAACTGCAGCAAGACCTAATGCAACGTAGAAATGGCTAGAGGAACGATTAAACAATTCAAATGCACACGAACCAAGTCCAATTGCTGATAAAAACCCTATCATTTTCTTCCTCTCCGGATTTTTTAGAGGATCGCAAAAAATCAAGTGTAGAATGCATGAGACATGAAATATGGTATCAACAAGTGAAAATTGTAATGCAAATGCATATCTCGTAGAAAGAGAATAAATATGTTGGAACGCTACGTCTACTTTATATAGGTAAGTGCGACAAACCGGTTCACTTCCATAAGCTCTGTATACATGCAACCCAGCACTCCAAGGAAAATGACATAAACAAGATATAGCCGATAACTGAGTGCCCAATGGGTTTATTATCGCTTCCTTTTCCTCGAAAAATAAGTAATATATACTAATTATTCCAGGAACAGCCATCGCAATCGCGGCGAGTATCTCTGGATGCGTCCAAAATGGTGGAAATTCTACCCTTTCATTTGCGTAAAAATTACTACGAATTATCGAGTGCATCATTTTTGTAGTTATTTTTACAATAATAATATACGTAGGTTGTTTTTATTCTATTTCTATTTCTTTTTTGACCACCTAAATATTATAATGCAAAACGAATTAGATTCATTTTGTATAATATTCAATATATACAAATGTATTTTGTTTATCTATTTGTTTATGGAAGTGATTGGGAAGATACCATTATATTCTTATCCAAAGAGGATGCTATACAAGAATCTATCAAATTCCCCAATAATAGAGTTGAAATTTTTTGTAAAACAAATTCCTCGGGATATAGACCGACCTATAATTATTACCAAAACGGAGAACTCGTGATAAAATCATAAATCATAAATATTGTTTTATTTGGCAAGCGTTTCAAATATTTCATTTGCCTTTTCCAATTCTTCCGGATTATTTATATTCATTACCTCGTAAAATTGTTCTTGGGGTAATTCGTAAAATGAGAAGGCCATTTGCTTATGTATTGCAAGTTCAATCATATCCGTTAAATAATATTCTCCCGATTTATTGTTGTTTTTAATAAATGGCACGCATTTTAACAATGTATCCACATTTACGCAATATATACCACAATTTACGTATTTATTTTCGCGCTCCTCCATCGTACAATCCTTCTCTTCGACGATTTTAGTTATCTTATTACCATTGTCAAAAAATACTCTTCCACAACCCGTTGGATTTCGACTTTTCGTAATGAGGAGAGTGTTTTTGCTAGTTCTAGATGTTTTACTTAATTCAACCAATGTTTCCTCTCTTAATAAAGGGACATCGCCGGATAATATAAATACATTTGTTAGAGGGTCGATTTGGTTTTTCGTGAAAAATGGAAGACAACATAAAATGGCATGTCCCGTTCCACCCACCTTTTCGTCACCATTCTCATATTTGATTTCCGGTTGTAAAATATAATGTATTTGTTCTAATTGTCCCGGCGTAAAAAATGATTCTAACGTTTGTTGAATGATATCTTTGTATTTTCCCACTACAATAAGGATGTTTTGTGAGCCAATCTGGATAGCTTGTTTTACTACATAATATATCATTGGAAACTCGCCTATTTTGTGTAATACTTTTGGTAAGGACGAATTCATTCGTTTTCCTAAACCTCCCGCCATGATGATGGTCGTCGATTGTTGCATTATATTGTCCATGAATCGTCAATATAATACATTTTGTTATAGCTTTATATCATTTCTGCCCGGAACCTTTATTCCAATTGGTCTTTTGGCGGAGGATGACCGTGGAGTCCGGGAATAAATTGACTGTTTTTTGGAGAAATTAATGATGGTTTTACGATACGATTATCATCATATTTACCAGAATCTACAGCACTTTGTGTATGAAGGACTCCTCCCCAATTTGGGTCCATTGGACTATCACTGATTTGACTCTTTTCAGTAGAATCGTGTACCTGGTCAATATTTGTATATCGGCCAATGAACAAACCGGTAGGGTCAAATCCGGGATAATTTCCTTCATTGTATGGAGGGTTTAATCGATTTGCGTCAATATATTGAATAATTTCGTTTGTTCCTGGATACAGGGTGGTTGATTGTGGAACCCCGCCTTCTAAATCAAACGGATTTGGACGAACGCGATATACCTCTTTTCCTTGTGTATTTACTTCATTCTGTAAAAACAATACTGGACAATTGATGCCTTTTTTCCGCTGCACTTCTAAATAATTGATATATTCGTCTAAATTATAAAATGGAAGTGGATTTACACCATCTTCTTCCGGTTTATCCGTACTATACAATAATAATATATTGTCTTTTTTCATTAATAAATTAGGGCAGGAGGATGAGATATTATCTAAACCCTCTTTCTTCAAAACATTTACGATTCCATTTGTTGAATATACATAAATTCCTGCTAAAAATACTATGATTAAAAATATGACCAACATTTTTTGCATTCTATAATTATATATATTACGGCGGATTTTCTTTTCCCAACTAAATATATATAATGAAAAATACTTTGAAAAATTTTAGAAAAAAAGGCGATAATAAAAAAAATCGTAAAACGCGTCGTCGCCATACACCTAATAAAAATAAGAAGATTGTTGTTGGCAAAATTTATGCCAATTGGTGCGGTCATTGTCAAAATATGACCAATGATTGGGAAAATTTAAAAAACTATTTAGCCAAACAGGGCAATCTCTTTGAAATTGTCGAAATTGAACAACAACAAGAATCTACACTTGTTCCACACGTTAATAAGAAATATCTAAAGAAATCGCCAGTCAAAGTATCTTTACAGAGAGGATATCCTACTTTGTTCAAAATTAAAGAAGGCAATGTTTCTTATTTCCAAGGAAATCGAACATTTGAAGAAATGCGTCAATGGTATTTGCAATAATTTATTTATATCTTATATTATATTATGTTTGATATGAATCTAACAAAATATAAAAATATATTTGGCGAACCTGGCAAAGGTGCTCATAGACATAGAGTATTCAATATCGCTATTGTAGACGTATTTGCAACGATACTATTGGTTTATTTTATCTTTTCTATTTTACAATCGTTTCATATTCATGTCAACTTTTGGTTATTGTTGTCTTCTGTATTTATTTTAGGTATTGTTACTCATCGCGCGTTTGGAGTAAGAACCACCATAGATAAAACTTTATTTCCTAATGCGTAATCATGTAATACAATGAGCTAAATATCATATAATATATAATTCCATGTTTGATTGAGTAACACCACAATGAATACCATGATTTATCCATACTTGCATGACTTATGATAGATGCTATTATCAAAAACAACATAAATATTTTTTTTGCTGAATGTGTTAGGAAAAAAAATGGTAACAGTAAAAACACAAAATATAATAGCCATACTACACTGAACATACTGTGTTGTTTTTCTATGAAATCCCATACTAAATGTCCTTTACTATTTGGTTTAGAGCACATATCTTTACTGGCCGTAATATATTGAATGAGTCCTACCGACCAAGACAGCACGATGATTGTCGAAAATAAGAAGACGTATTTTTTTTCTAGAGAAATCGTCTTTAGATAATATCCGCATAGGAGCAAAGACAAAGGCACAAAAATAAGTGTAATATATGCTAATATGGTTGCGAATTTATTCATAGTTCCACATTTTTGGTCTGACCACATCAAATATTCGGGTAATTGCATTTGTATCAATGCCAAATAAAATATTGCAATGTATTTATCATATTTATCCCCTAAAATGTATAATATGCAAGATAACGCACTCACTATAATATAACTATTTAATGACGATTCTTTACTATGGCACATATTTTGTATACATTATTTGCATATTTTATTTCGTAAAAAATTGAATAAAAACCTAATAAATATTTGATTGCATAATATACAACAATCATGTCATCAACTACAAAGGCAAATAAGGTGAAAAAACCCGTTATTTCGAAGTGTTTTCGTCTCCTAGATTTTCATATATATGATGAAGCGACAAGCAGTAGTGCTGGGTCTGGGTCGAATAGTGATTCGGAATCATCTACGAACGAAGAGAAGTCGTCATCTAAACATGCTGGCCAAACTAATTTTATTATCCAAATGTTTGGTATCAATGAAGAGGGTGAAACATCAAGCATCTATGTCAACGACTTTCATCCGTTCTTCTTCGTGAAAGTAAGCGAAAATTGGACACAAGGAAACGCTAATCTGTTATTGAAAGAAATTCAAGGAAAAGTCGGCGCATTTTATGAAAACTCCATTCTATCCGCCAAATTGGTCGATTATCATAAACTCTATGGGTTTTCCGCTGGAAAAATGCACAAATTTGTCCAAATTACATTTCAAAACACATCCGTCATGAATAAGGTCAAAAATTTGTGGTATGATTATACCGGCGAACATCGTAAATTTCGTAAATATCTTTGTCAAGGCGTAGAATTGGAATTATATGAAAGTAATATACCTCCACTTCTTCGATATTTTCATATTCATAGTATAAGTCCATCCGGATGGGTTTCTATACCTATGAATAAAATGATTCAATGTTCTACGAAAACGACGACCTGCACCTATGAATTTATATGTTTATCGGCCCATGTTCGACCGATGAATGACAAGGAAACACGAGTGCCCTATAAAATATGTAGTTTTGATATTGAAGCGAGTAGTAGTCATGGCGATTTCCCTTTGCCGAAAAAAACCTACAAACGATTGTCTTCCAATATGGTAGATATATTCAATCTACAATTTCAATCACAATCCATCGACTTAGCTCGAAGTCAATTATTATGTAAAAAAATCATTATGACCGCGTTTGGATACGACAAATTTAATGATGTGGATTTGGTTTATCCAAAAATCGCGCCATCGAAAGACAGGCTCACTAAATTAATCCAATCCTTTATTGATACACCGGTTCTCGATGTAAAAAAAATGAAATCAAGTGACGAAGATATGGAAAATGCATATACGATTGAAGCCATCTTTGAAGAAATGCGCGAGGCCAATGAATATGGAGGGGGTCACGATGGAGACAGCGATGATGGCGGAGAAGTAGATGAAACTCCATCTTATTATAAAAATAAAAAACCAAAATCGAAAACAAAAAAAGTAGAGAAAAAAAACACAATCGTGGATATATTAATGAGCGATGATTATACTCGCGATGAAAAAATACAAAATGTAAACGAAACGTTTCGCTGTTTATCTTTCCCTCCATTAGAAGGTGATAAAGTTACCTTTATTGGCTCGACGTTTATGCGATATGGCGAACAAGAACCATATATGAATCATTGTCTAGTTCTAGGCAGTTGTGATGAGGTGGCAGGTGCAATCATTCAAAGCGCCGAGACGGAACGCGATTTACTTTTACAATGGACGGAACTTATTCAACGCGAAAATCCCGATATCATTATTGGATATAATATATTCGGTTTTGATTATGAATTCATGTTTCGAAGAGCTGAAGAATTACGTTGCGAAAATGATTTCCTGTTATTATCGAGAAAAATGGGTGAATTATGTGCCAAACAAAATAAAGACACTGGACTTTTGTCGATTGAAAATACGAAAATCCAATTGGCGACCGGTGAATATGATTTGCGATATTTTAAGATGGCCGGTCGTTTACAAATTGATATGTATACTTATTTCCGTCGCGATTTCAATTTGCCGTCTTATAAATTAGATGATGTCGCCGGTCAATTTATTAGTGACGACGTCAAACGTATTGATTGTGTAACGGATGAACAATTTGGTGATATTACCGAACTATATAGTCAAAATTTGGCCGGCTTACATGTAGGCGATTTTATCCATATTGAACTGACGAGTTTTACAAGCGATTATTATAAAGACGGTAAAAAATTCCCCGTGATTGATATTGTCAAAGGAAAAAGTGTTGTTGAGTTGGTAAAAGGCGTGGAAAAGACCAATACCTATAATGTGATTCGTATCGCCGGTCACGAAAATATTGACCGTTCCAAATCCATAAAATGGGGAATGGCGAAAGATGATGTTACGCCTCAAGACATTTTCCGGTTAGCCAATGAAGGTCCCGCCAGTCGCGCTATCGTCGCGAAATACTGTATTCAAGATTGTAACCTCGTCCATCACTTGATGAATAAGATTGATGTGATTACCGGTTATGTGGAAATGTCCAGAATTTGCAGCGTGCCCATTAGTTTCTTGATTTTCCGTGGCCAAGGCATCAAATTGACGAGTTATGTCGCCAAAAAATGTCGTGAAAAAAATACGCTGATGCCCGATTTAGAAAAATCGGGTTCGGGTGATGGATATGAAGGTGCGATTGTATTGCCACCCAAATGTTCGATGTATATGGACAATCCAGTTGCATGTGTAGATTACTCTTCCCTATACCCATCTTCTATGATTAGTCAAAATCTGTCGCACGATAGTAAAGTATGGACCAAGGAATATGATTTGGAAGGCATTTTGATAAAGGAAACGGGTGAAAAAGATAAGAAGGGAAACTATATATACGATAACTTACCCGGATACGAATATATTAATCTCGAATTCGATACATTCAAGTATATCTCTCCTAAAGAAGGAGCTAGAGCAGTGAAAACAAAATCGGGTAAAATGATATGTCGATGGGCACAATTTCCCGAGAATAAAAAAGGAATTATGCCTTCGATATTGGAAGAACTATTGAAAGCCCGTTCCGACACACGTAAAATGATAAAAACGGAAAGGGACCCTTTTATGCAAAATATTTTGGACAAGAGACAGCTTGGTTATAAAGTAACGGCGAATTCATTATACGGCCAATGTGGTGCAAGAACATCCACATTTTATGAAAAAGACGTTGCCGCATCGACCACTGCTACCGGTCGAATGATGATTATTTATGCAAAACGTATTATTGAAGAAGTGTATGGCGACCATGTGTATGAAACCGCTACGCATGGTCCAGTGAAATGTAAGGCAGAATATGTATACGGTGATAGTGTTGCTAATTATACACCCATATATGTAAGAATTGGCGACGAAGTTGATATATGCACCATTGAACAATTGGCCACTAAATTTGGCAATAATAAATGGACCAGATGTTTGGAACCAGGAAAGCAAGAAAAAGAGGTATGTGAATTACATAATGTCGAATCATGGACGGAAGAAGGATGGACGAAATTATATCGCGTGATTCGCCATAAATTGGCTCCTCATAAAAAAATGTTTCGTATTGTAACCAGCACTGGAATTGTCGATGTAACGGATGACCATTCATTATTGAATACCGATGGTAAAGAAATTTCGCCGAATGAAATCAAATTAGGGAATGCATTGTTACACAAAAAATTACCGCTTGGTTCATATTACGATTATTATCCTATTTCCACAGACGACGATATGATTTTTGAAATTACCGGAGACCAATTATCGATGGCTAAATATGTAGCATATGTTCAATCGTGTGGATATAAAATTACTATCTGTAAAATAAATGACCTCACTTCATATACTGTATATTTAAGTAAAGTAGCGACATTACATGATACACTCGTGAAACATAAAGAAGAAATACCATATGAAGGATATGTCTATGATTTAACAACTGAAAATCATCATTTTGCAGCAGGTATTGGAAATATGATAGTGCACAATACGGATTCAGTATTCTTCACATTCAATTTGGAAAATCCACAAACCGGCGAAAAAATCAGGGGAAAACCCGCTCTAGAAATGACGATTGAAATTGCACAAGATGCCGCGAAACTTTGCACTCAATGGTTGAAACCGCCCATGGAATTATCTTATGAAAAAACCTTGATGCCGTTTATATTGTTATCGAAAAAGCGGTATGTGGGTATGTTGTATGAAGAAGACGCGAGTAAAGGTAAAATGAAATATATGGGCCTCTCTTTAAAACGCCGTGATTCGTGTGATTATTTGAAGGATACTTATGGAGGTATATTGAATATATTGATGAAGGAAAATAATATCAAATCGGCCATCCATTTCTTAGAAAAATCGTTGGAAGAATTAGTCAAAGGCAATGTGTCGATGGATAAATTGATGATGACGAAAGCTTTACGTGGCGATTATAAAAATCCACAGCAGATTGCACATCGAGTATTAGCAGACCGTATTGGTCAACGCGACCCGGGAAATAAACCAAAACCGGGTGACCGTATGAGATTTGTGCATGTTGTAAATGATAACAAGAAGGCATTACAGGGCGAAAAGATTGAAACACCCGAATTTATAGTAGATAATAATTTAAAAATCGATTATATATTTTATATTACGAATCAGTTAATGAAACCATTACAGCAATTGTTGGGTCTCGCCCTTGAACAAATATGGACATATCAAAATAAACATCTAGCGATAAAGGATTTCAAAAAAGAAATAGTGAAAATCGAAAAGGAATATGGTGATAATTTGGAGGTATTTATGAAAAAACGCGAGAAATTGACTTCTGCCAAAATAAAGGTATTACTCTTTGATAAAACCTTGAATAAAATTCAAAACGATAAAATGGGTATGAGAGAAATCACTAGTTTCTATACACAAAAAAAATAGTGATTACTTGCCGATGGGGGTTTGTTTCAAAATCATTTGATACCATTCGCCACCTTTGTCGTTTGAAAGAGTTTTGTCTGGAGGGCGTAATAAATCTAATTCTACTGATTCATAATATTTTTTTAATACTGTTTGTAAATTTTCGAATTTATTATTGTGATTATTCATACTGGCAGCTTCCATTCCATTGCATGGTCCGCCATATTCGGCCATACGTTTGTTATCAATTTCGATTGCTTTTTGTATTTTTTCTTCAGTAATTTGTTCGGTTGGCAAAAGATGGAGTTGTCCTTTTAACCAATAATGACCACCGGAATATTTGGCAGTCGTATCATTGATATATGCTTCGACATATCGTATTTCATTTTCATCAAATAAATAGCGATTATATTTTACAAAATCATATAATTCATATAATGATGGTTCGGTGATGTTCATTTATCTAGTATAGATACATAAGACGCTCTATATGGTTTTTGTAAATCTGTTGTAGCTTAGTAATCTTCCAATAGATATACGTCTAGAAATATAGCCAGGAGCATGGGAAATTGCCATGTTGAAAACACTGCTTTATATTGTGTTGATTTCATAAAAATGGTCATAATGAATATGTAAAAACTCAATAACATTATGAAAAACAACAAAATTTTGAATGCATTTTTGACTAAAGTAGGGGACATTATATAGATATGCATACATAAAAATATATGTAGTTATACAAGATTTCCCGATACATCATCAATATACAATGGAATTTCGAAGGTGTATGTTCGATTTGTTCGAGGGAGACCTTGTAGCATAGAAGAAATTGACAATAGTGGATTTGGACTTGATGTGGTGGCTCTAGGTGTGGGTAATTGTTCAGGGGGTTCTGTGGAGGGTTCATAATTGCGTAAATCATAACGACATACTGGACAACGGACATTGCGATTAAACCAATTCATTAATGCGTCTCTCTTGAATATATGTCCACAATGGCGTATTTGGCATATACCTTCACCTGCTATAAAATTATCTAAAGTAATTGGGCATCGTTCTTCATTCATCATTTCATGATAAGTTACTGTTTGAGTTGCATTTTCGATTTGTGATGAGGTTAATGTAGTGGGAACTCGATTACCTGCTCCTCTACCAAGAGGCAATATATACGAAAATAAGGTATCCGGTGGATTATACGAATTAGATGTTTGTCTCCTACTTGTAAATCGTGTTGGGCGTACATTATTGTTTCTTCTATTATAAATATTTTGATTTTGAATAATTGTTCTTAACAATTGAATCATCTCTCTAGTATTCTCTTGGAATAAATTTAGTTGGTTATGATATTGGGTTACAATGTTATTCATCGTATGTAATTGTTGTAAATGCAATTCCATGAGTAACTCATCATATTCTTGTCTCTCTTCTCTACTACCACCTCCCCTACCCTGATTCATATAATTTTCCAATATTGATTCGATTTCATTTTCTAAAATACGATTAATATTATCGTTAAGATTATTCATGTATACTATTTTGGTATATTATTTTTATGTGTTTTGCACAAAAATAATATATGATTTTACATAACATAATTTAATTGTTCGGTATGATATTTTTTATTTTTATCAAATTCTTTTTTGATATACGTGTTTTTTTCAACCAACTCTAATAATTTGTTTGCGGTTTGTTTTGCTTTTTTTATATCAATATAATAATATGAGACATACAATGTAAATATTATATTAAAATACATTTCATAATTAATTTCCATAACAAAATTATCATATGCACTTATAACTTTTTCACAACATTCTATACATTCTTTATAGTATTTGTTATGCAAATATCGTAATATAATTACATGATATATATAATGAATATTTGTAGTTATTTTTGAAAAATTATTTAGTATTGTATTATATTCCCCGTAACTTCTACTTATGTCATCGTAATATTTTTCTAAAATTTCTAAATAAAACATTTCTTCGCCATGTCCATATCCGAGTATTGTATGGTTTAATGCTACATGATTTAATTCATTCAATATTTTTATTCCAATTTCTTTACCAGTTATAAATAAGCAACCGCATACTATCCACCGATATTTTTCATAGTATTCTTTCAAATTTTCATTTTTTATATATTTTTTGGATTCTACGTTCAATATTTGTATATGAAATTTTTCACTAGCATTATGTAATGCACTTAATAACATATTTTGTTTGTAATCTATGCATATTTTGGAAAAATTTACACCGATATTTGAATCTATCCAGCCAAATTTTGAAGTTTTAAATGGATTCAAAAAAATTGTATCCAAAACGAAATCGAATTTACTACAACAAATCAAATGACTTTCAGCACAAGTACGTTCATCTTTCGTTGGATGGTATTTTTCTCGATTTGATTTTACAATGTCAACATACTTATACATATTCAAATTTTCAATTTCCTTGATTATGTAAAATGTTAAATTATTTAATCCATAATTATTTCTAATATTGAAAATTTTTTCGTAAAATATTTTATCTGTAAAAATCACTAGATAGCATGGTGTTTCTAGTAACGAATTCATTTTGTCTAATGCATCATCTAATTTTCTAGAATTATTATTAAATCTAGATAAATCATAACAGGCAGTTACTAATGTACAGTCGGGTATACTCATAATATTTTATATATACCTATTTTTTTTATATTCGTTTTTATTTATACAATTTATCTCTGTTTTTGCAGATATTTTGTTTGTTTAGATTTGTTATTACCTTATATAGTTTGTTTTTGTATTTTATACCTATAAATATATAAAAATGCATTGGTCAGTAAGAGGCCCAAAAAACCCCTTTCTAGATTCATTGACAGATTTTGATTTTGGACATTTTTATTTTTCCAAAAATGTCCAAAATGGGAAAACGGCTTTTGAAAAAGGGCAAAAAACGTGTTTTAGACCATGTCGCTGCATAAGCCAGAAAAAATCGTTCACGACTTGACTGCATAATTTTTTTTCGAAATTTTGGTCGGCCAAAAGTCAATGCTAACCGAATGCTAACTCCGGCGTTTTTTATTTTTACGAAAATATTTTACATGGCATTGGCTGCATATATGATTTATTGTATATATTTTATTTGGCGTTTTTTTCGCTGCATTGCTAACAAATGCTAACTCCGGCGTTTTTTTATTTTTACGATTTTTGGAATGTCGAAATGGTTACATGTATGCTTTTGTTCAAATTAAATATTCGGCGTTTTTTAACTGCAATGCTAACTAATGCTAACTCCGGCGTTTTTTACGCCGAAACCAAGTTTTTACTCATATTCAATCTACCCATTTTTTATAAAATCGAAAATATGCAGCGAAAAAATGCGATTTTTTTCGAAAAATCACCACAGCATAAAATCAAAAATGTCGTTTATTTTATATTTTTATATGCAATATGCATTGTATATCCAACCTTATGAAAAATGAACAAAAACTCCAAAAAATATACAAAATATGGGGAAAATAAAAATGAAAAACATGAAAATCTGAGAAAAAATATATATTGAAAAATGATTTAGGCGTTTTTTATGTTAGCATAATATAGATAACAAATGCTAACCGAAAAACCGCCTAACGCGCCTGATCAAACTGATTATCAAAAACCAGCATTTATGTGTGAAAAATGCACATTTGTATGCAGTAAATTATCAGATTATAATCGGCATTTATTAACACGTAAACATAAACGAACAACAAATGCTAACGAAAACACGCCGGGCGACGCCGAAATATATGAATGTAAATGTGGGATTCGATATCAACACAAATCCAGTTTGAGTCGTCATAAAAAACAATGTAGGTCAACTAAAATTGAGACCATACAAAACGCTCTGGTAACTGTGAACGAATATCCGAATGGTGATTTGACAACGGCCATTTTAGAATTGGTGAGAGAAAACCAAGATTTTAAAAATATGTTAATCGAACAACATAAAACGATGTTACAGATTTCTCAACAACCTCATACAATATCGAATTCGAATAATCATACAAATTCACATAATAAGCAATTTAATTTGAACTTCTTTTTAAATGAACAATGCAAAAATGCAATTAATCTATCCGAATTTATTGAAAACGTAAAAATCGGCTTAACCGATTTAGAACACATTGCGGATGTAGGATATGTAGACGGCGTAACCAAATTGTTTATGAACGGTCTAAAAGAATTGGATATATATACACGTCCCCTGCATTGCACTGATATAAAACGCGAAATCGTTCATGTAAGAGAAAACAACATGTGGATAAAAGATACTCCAGAACAAGAAAAAATAAAGGCCGCGATTCGCCGAATTGCCTTTCGAAATATACAACAAATAAGTGAATGGAATAAACAACATCCAGAAAGTGAAATATTAGATACTCCAGATTTCGAACGTTCATTTCAAATTATGAAACAATCTTTGGGAGATACATGTCACGGAGGTGTAGAAAAAAATAATGAAAAAGTTGCCAAGAATGTAATGAAAGCCGTCTATGTGGATAAACAATATACTGCTCTAACGAACACGGTGGTAGACCATCAATCATTACCATAATTCGAAAAATTGTATTTTTACATAAACATTTATTTTTTATGTAAAAATACGGTAAAATACGTCAAACACTTTATTCAATCAATTCCATACCAGATAGTTCTTTCAAATAACGTTGTGATGATGTTTCTACCAATAGTCCATTTGCATATACTCCATAATTCATGTAATAATCTTTATTATCCAATGCTATATGGTAAATGGTATAATTTCCGGATTCTTCGTAGACACTTGCTCGTTCATCCGCGCATGCAGGTAGACGATAATGTTTCTCAGTAACATATGTATTACCATTAATTTCAATTGTTTTTTCTTTTTCTTCATTTGAAGCGAATTCTTTAACTAAAATACTATGACAACCGGTAATAATTAAATCTTCGAATAGTTCGGGATATTGTTCTTTTGAACATTTATACAATTGGTTTTTGATTCGTTCTTGAGCGGATGGGTGATATATGTCCCTTTTACCAATCATATTGATTGCTTTGTAACCACTTGAAACTGTTTTTACAAGGTCGCCTTTTTGTAAATCTTTAATCGTTACGTATTCTTCGCTCGATGTTTCATTATTGAAACAAAGAATTTTTGTATTTTCTTCAAAACATGTAATTGTAGTGGTAGTTTCACTTTGCACATTAATGGTTGCAGTATAAGTTGCATTTGCATTCTCGTCCTCGGCGTCAATTCTAACAGTAACAGTATTTGAACCAGTCGTCAAACCAGTAACGGTATACGTATGTGATGTTTGATATTGTTCACCGGTATAGTTCGCGGTAGTTAGTGTAATGTATGCTACTGAACTAGTGGTAGTCACTGATACATCTGCACTCGTAGTGCCGTATGGAATATTAATACTTCCTCTACCACTCGTTCCCATACTTTCATTGTTGATAGTAAACGCGGAAAGTGTTACGATATTCGAATAAACGTAAGCGTTAACAGTGTATGTTTGAGTAGTTGTTCCATCCTCTGCAGTTACAACTACGGTAATTGTATTTGAACCATTGACAACATCTACATTTACTCCCACTGAATAATCACTAACTGTGGTGGCTTCACTTTGACTAGATGCAATAGTAATTGATGATACATTCACATCGGTTGGATATGCAATTACAGTTACTGACGTTGTTCCTGAAGATATATTTTTTGTATCACCCGAATTTAAGTTATCGCCACCATTTACGGTAAATGTAGAAAGAGTAGTATCATTCGATGGAACATATACGGTTACGGAATAAGAACCTGGTGTTCCATCTTCTGCTAATACACTAATAGATATCGTATTCGTACCAGGACTAACATCAACACTACCAGTATAACTATCGCTTGAATAAACATTGACATCATTAATTTTTACGTATTGGACGTTACCATTAGTTGGATAAGCAGTAACACTTACTGATGTTATTCCCGATGTAGTTGTTACCGTTTGACCATTACTTACATTATTATTACTTACACCGGTATAATTGACTTGAAATAAACCAATACCTGCGTCATTTGATAGATTACCTCCACCTCCACCGTCACCTCCACCATTATCAATAGGTGTAACATAAACGGTTCCACTATACTCAGCATATGTGCCGTCTTCAGCCGTTACGCCTATAGTTATAGTATTTGAGCCATCAATTACATATACATCAGTATAGTAACTATTGTCAGCAGTAACCGTTGTTCCGTTTATTGTAATAGATGTTACATTTGAATCGGTAGGTGTTACCGATACGCCAACTGAACTGGTTCCTGCATCTGCTGTTATATAGAAATCATCAATTTGACCACTATTACCATATACAGTAATATTAGAAAGTGTTGTATCAGTCGATTTAGTAGTATTGCGTAAAATACTTCCACTAGTAACTCCATTATCGGATATGTATAAATAGTCGCCACTATTTGCAATTGACTGAGGTGTGATTAGTCCATTTGAAATAAATGTGCTAGTAGATGTTGTATTGGTTAGGTCTATTTTCAAAACGGTATTATCTGCAAGTAATGCATACAGATAATTTCCGGATACAGACATAGATGAAACCGCGTATGATAAACCACTAGCAATTTCGGTATAAGAGGTTCCAGCTGTATTCATTCTTAATATTTTTGAACTACATCCAATGTATACATATGTTCCATCAGTTGCTAAAGAAGTTGGACTTGCACCAGTTAATGCTCCGCCTAAATCACTATAACCTGCTATATGAGTTTCATTTGCAGTTGCTGAACCAACACCATTACTAGTTGAACCAAATTCTCCATCATTTACAGTAACATCATTTTCAATAATACTAGAAACTGTAAATCTTGAGATATATCCACTACTATGAATATAAAATAAATAGCCGCTCACGCTGACTACACCAACTGGTTTATCAATAAAATCAGTACCAGAACCCATATCTGGGATATCATATGAAATCGAATTAAAACGAACATCAATAGAACCATCGTCTGTCATTGAATTAGAAGTATAGTCATAGTCAAAAAGCAATCTCCCAAGTTTGGGCTGATTATCATTCATATATGTGTAATATATGTAACTACCATAAATTCCAATTATTCCGCCATTTCCAAAAGAATGTGCATATTGAGTTCCATCTGATAATTTCAATTTAAAAATATAAGAATCTCCACTAATTTTTGTTGAAATGAATAAATAACTCGTATCTGTAGAAGTATCGGTGTTGGCAACGGTTCCTCCAATTACACCCAAACTAGTTACAAAAGTAGAAAGGGTCATTATATAAATAAAATATATATTATATTTTTAATTTATTATATGTAAAACTGTAAATTCCTAAATGAGATAAACAATTAGATAAATAAAAACAAAATAAAGAATACGTAATACTATTATCAGTTAAACAATAAAAATAAATGGATCTATCAAAATATATTGGAAAAGGATACACTGGCCTAGTGAACCTAGGTAACACTTGTTTTTTAAATTCGTGCATGCAAGTATTGAATCATACCTACGAGTTGCATGTATATTTAGAATCGAGCCAATGTGAAAAAAATATGAAAAAAACGATTGAAGATTCGATATTAATGAGAGAATGGAATGAGTTGCGCACAGTCATGTGGAGTAATAATGGTATCGTGTCACCGAATAAATTCGTTCATCATGTTCACGAACTCGCCCAAAAAAAAAGCAGAGAACTTTTCACTGGATGGGCACAGAATGATATGCCCGAATTTTTACTATTTATGATTGAATGTATGCATAATAGTGTTTCGCGCGGCATTAATATGAAAATTAGAGGAACAAGTGAAAATGAAAAGGATAATTTAGCGATTCAATGTTATTCAATGTTAAAACAAATATATGAAAAGGAATATTCCGAAATAATGAATTTATATTATGGCATATATGTCTCTCAAATCGCTACCATTGATGGTCAAAAAATACATACCAATAAACCAGAACAATTCTTTATATTGGATTTGCCAATTCCAGAAAATCCAATCAATCATACATTGTATGGATGTTTAGACAAATTTACAAGTCCCGAAATTTTACAGGGAGAAAATGCCTGGTTGAATGAGACGACGGGTAAGAAAGAAGACATACAAAAACGTATTGTATTTTGGAATTTACCTAAAATTTTAGTAATTACATTAAAACGATTTTCCCCCGGTGGAGAACGAAAATTACAAAACAGAATCGATTTTCCTATAGAAAATTTAGACATGTCGAAATACATCACTGGTTATAAATCCAAAGAATACGTATATGATTTATTTGGTATATGTAATCATACTGGAGGGGTAATGGGTGGACATTATACATCCTTCGTAAAAAATGCAAAGGAAGAATGGATACATTTTAACGATACAAATATCTCAAATATTCCAGATAAAGAAATGTTAATAACTCCAATGGCCTACTGTTTATTTTATCGTAAAAAAAATAACCTAGTATAATATATTAAATATGTCGGAACAAGATACTACAGAAAAAGAAAAGGAAAAGGAAAAGGATGTCTTTGACAATTCAACTTTATCGAACGCATTCAATAGTATTTTTACTCAATCGAATATTATATTTTTATTATGGTTTTTAGCAATATATTTTGTATTATACTTTGTTTTAGGACTTTTTTTTAAGTCGGAAACCGGTAGTTTAGTCGGTAGTTATATATTTGATATATTGATGTTTGGTCTACTCATCGCGATACTTTTAGGATGGTATTATTCTAGCACTGGTGAAGAGCGAAAGAATACAATTGTTTCGATTCTTAATTATTTAAAAGATTATATCAATGAATCCATGTCTATATTTTCAACGGCAATCTTCATTGTCGTATTATATTCCGTCGCATATTTGTTACGAGTTCCTATGGAGACAAATCGTCCATTGATGTTTTCTATCGTTGAAAATATCGCATGGTTCATATTTGTAGTGACTATATTTGTCCAATTTTTCAAATATGTCTTTGGTATATCCATATTAGATTATATTAGTAAAATGTGGGGTGAAATACCTAAAGATGAAGAGGATGATGAAAAGAAAGAAGAAAATGCGAATAAAGATGAAGTATTTAATATTTCCAACAATTTATATACATATGATGATGCACAGGCGATATGCACATCATACGGAGGACGTTTAGCTACATATAATGAAATGGAAGAAGCATATAATAAGGGAGCGGAATGGTGTAATTATGGTTGGTCCGCTGACAAAATGGCTTTTTTCCCAACTCAAAAATCAACCTGGGATAAATTACAGAAAACAAAAAACCACAAAAATGATTGTGGTCGTCCAGGGGTGAATGGAGGATATATGGCAAATCCATATATTCGATTTGGGGTAAATTGTTATGGAAAAAAGCCAGCCGCATCAGACGCCGACAAAAATCGAATGAATGCAAATAAGAATCGTGTATATCCAAAGACGAATGAAGATGCCTTATTGGATGCAAAAGTCCAATTCTGGAAAAATAATTCGGATAAATTATTAAAAATCAATAGTTTTAATAATGATAAATGGAGTGAATTTTAGATTATATTAGATACAGATTCTCTTTATTTCTTCTTGGTTTTATTCTGTGAAGAAGGTAATACACGTTTGGTAGAATTTTGTTTTGGTGGATGAAATGAAACGGCTGATATTAAATGGTCAAACAATTCGTCTCCAATTAATTCGTGTTGTCCCACATTTCGATGTTTTTTACCGCCGTGCAAAGATAATGTGTTTGGAAGTGCATCTACTACCAGACCGGCTGGAATGCTCATATTTTCAAATTTGGCATCGATATGTTCATGTGTCAATAGTTGCACCGGATATCCGCCAACAATAGTATCCCCGCATGTTTTATAAACATAATTATTCGCAAAAGATTTTTCAATAAACATATTATATATTATAGTATGTTTATTTTTTGTAAGTTCGGCGAATATCTGGCGAAGATTTAATTTCGCGATTTGATTTCAAATATTGTATAATATAATCTACTTGTGATTTATCTGCTAATATTTTGGCTAAAGATTCTTCTACATAACTAAATGTGAGAGGTGAATATTCTTTTTTTTCATACATTTTTAATTCTCCGTCGCTAATTTCGATTTTGGTATTGCTCAAATTTTTATTTTGTATATAATTGCATATTTCTTCTGTAAGTTGTTGTTTATTGTCTCGAATTTCCTTGGTTTTTTCATGAATCATTTTAAGTTGTTTGTCTAAAACAACCCATTTTTGAACATTTTCTACAAATTGATGTTTTGGGTGAACGACCATATTTTTATCTTCACTACTCATAATATTATAATATTGTGAGAAATTTGCACAATATTATATCAACGACTATGTATTTAACGTCTTCTACTTGAACCGCGTCTTCTGCGACCAAATGCACGTTTAGATGCACGTTTTGATGCACGTTTTGATGAACGTCTCTTTTTGAATACAGAGTTTGCTAAAAGAAAAGTGGCTGGAACAGCGATATCGTTTAATACATTTCCACCCTTTAATTCAGCAGGAGAAAGTGCATGTGAACCACCAAGTTGGGCAGGGGTAAGAGCGACTAAAGCTCCTCCTGATTGAGCAACCACTGGAACAGATGCATTGTTCATCGCGATGACATTAGTGTTTGCAGCGGCATGTTGTGCACCCGCATTTCCAAACACCGCAATTGCATGCTCGGCAGCACCTGCGCCACCATTTTGGTTTTGATTTTGATTTTGTTTTCTAGAACCTCCTCTTTTTCCTCTTTTAGCCATAATGCTATATATTGATATTATATATTATTTACAACGCTAAATATACTATTTTTTTGTAATAATTTAATCATCAAAAATAAATTTGCTAAAACAAAGAAAAGAAGAAAGACATTGTATAAACAAATGAACCAAATATAGATATAAATTTCATTGTAAATAATATGCACAATTGGTTTGATAATTTCTTTTACATCACGTTTTGTATCTTCATTTTTTAAAAAATCAATACATTTATCACGGATACTTTTCATAATCTAAAATAAAATAACAAAAAGAACAAACGTAACGAACGAATGAATGAATTCGTAATAGTATTATAACTAAATTCGCAAAATAATGTATTAGATATGGACGGAATATATGAAGCAAATGACAACTTCCCATTTCAACGATTACACTTACTCACACCTACCCAAATCGTGGGAGGAAACTATTTCATTAAATTTAGAGTAAATGAGAAACCTCTTTATATACAACCGCCTAAATGTAAGACAAAGGGAGGAATTATAAAGGCCGGTAAAAAAATGTATAATGATTTAATGTTTACAAATGAAAACGAAAATTTCATAAGATGGATGGAAAATTTAGAATCTCATTGTCAAAAACATATTTACGAAAATCGCCAAAAATGGTTCGAAACCGAATTGGATAATCATGATATTGAAAATTCATTTGTTTCTCCATTGAAGACCTATAAATCGGGAAAATATTACATTGTCCGTTCTAATATTCCATGTATTTTAGGAAAATGTTCATTGAAGATATATGATGAATATGAGAACGAAGTTGACCATGAATCCATTGAAGATAACAGCGATATAATGTGCATATTAGAGATTCAAGGAATCAAATGTTCCGCTCGAAGTTTTCAAATTGAAATAGAAATTAAACAAATGTTGACACTAAAACCATCCAATTTATTCGAGAAGTGTCTACTAAAACCATCGCCATCCATAAGTAAAACCTCGGAAGAAATAATTGTTGAAAAGAAAGAGAATGATTTAGAGATAGTCGTAGATACTTTAGGAAAAACCGAGCTACTTCAAGAAATACCAGATTCCAAGAATCAAAAAGAACAACAAGAAAACTCTCTCGTAGAAGATGAAGAACGAGAGGAAATGGAAGAACAAAAATATTTAGACAAAAAAGACGATGAAATTTGCGAGGTTGAATTTAATTTAGAAGAAATCGAACCAAGCGAAACTGTGACATTAAAAAACAGAAATGACGTATATTATAAAATGTATAAAGACGCAAAGAGAAAAGCGAAAGAAGCGAGAGATTTAGCACTTTCATCGTTTTTAGAAGCAAAACGTATAAAAAATACCTATATGTTGAATGAAATAGATAGTGATAGTGATTTAGAAGAAGATAATTTTGATTTAGAAGAAAAATAAAACTAATTTATTGAAAAATAAAACATAAATGCCATAAATAATTTTATCATCCGTTTATATAAACAGATGTCTATCTTTAGTCAAGTTAAAAGTTCATTAGGAAATTTAGGCAAATTATTGTCTGGAAATAACGCTGTAATATTTATTGCAGTAGTTATATTACTCGGTTTATTATATTTTTATTCGAATTCTAAAACCGTTGTTTTAGATAAGATGGAAGATGGAAGTGAAAACAAGGAAAAACAACCATCCGTGAAAGAAACCTCTGCTCAAAATGTTGTTCCAGCACCATCTGTTGGAGCTGGATACACTGCTCAAAATGTAGCTAATCCTAGTGATTTACTACCTCAAGACAAAAACAGTGAATGGGCTGCATTAAACCCAGTCGCAATGAACCAAGGTAATGTCGCCATGCCTGACTTATTGACTGCCGGATATCACATTGGTTTAGACACCATTGGACAAACCTTACGTAATGCTAACTACCAATTACGTTCTGACCCAATCATCTCAAAGGCCGATGTAGGACCATGGAATCAAAGCACCATTGAAGCCGATTTAGCCAGAGTTCCATTAGAAATTGGTGTAGGCCAAAAATAAATTTTAGGAATTGTTCACGGAACGTGAATTCATGAATTATTTATAATAGCATTTATTTGCCATTATAAATAATATGCAAATATATAAAGTATGGTAAGCAGATATACATTTAAAAATGGATTAAGATTAGTATATGAGAAACCAATTAGTGTATTACCAGTAACATCGGTCCAAGTGTTATGTGATTATGGGTCCGTATATGAAAATGATGACGTTCGAGGTGCTGCCCATTTTATCGAACATATGTGTTTCAAAGGAACTTCAAAAATACCAGATGCCAAAGACATTTTTTTAAATTACAACAAAATAGGCGCATATTTCAATGCAGAAACAGATAAAAGATATACCAGATATTATGTCTTATGTGAAGATGATTATGTAAAAAATTCGATACATATTTTGTCCGATATGTTGATGAATTCTACATTTAACAAAAAGGAATTTCAAAAAGAAGAAAATGTAGTCATTGAAGAGACTATTCGTTTGAAAGATAGTGCCAGTCGTGGTATCAATAATGATATAAATAAAATAATATATAAAGGTTCTTCTTATGAAAATCCGGTGGATGATATTACATATCATGAGGGAAAACAATTTCATTATGAAGACATTGTAGAAATATATAAAATGTTTTATATTCCGTCAAGAATGGTAGTAAGTGTAGTATCTAATTTATCATTTGCAACGATTAAAGAAATGATAAACGAGAGCTTTTTTTCAAAACAATCGAAAAAATTAGCGATAGATTTAAATACCTACGAAAAATATCAAAAGAAAATCAGTTATATACCTTATGACAAAATACAATATAGCATAAATAAAAAAAAGGAATTATCCACCATGCATGTGAATATTGGAATAAGAATATGTAATTATTATTCACCCGATACATATCCACTCATACTGTTATGTGATATTATAGGAGGTAATACTAGTGGACGTTTATATAATTTATTACGAGAGAATAACGGACTTACCTATTCTTCGGGAACCGACACCTTTTTTTATGAGCATTTAGGAGATTTAACCTTTTTTATTCAAACCGACCCAAATAAATTAATTCATAATGGAGATAAAAAAGGGGTTTTACCATTAGTTATCCAACTTATTAATGATTTAATAAAAGATGGAATAACGAGTGAAGAATTAAAAACTATAAAAAGTAATTTTAAAGGACGTTTTGCCTTAAATTTACAATATAATGATAATTTCGCGTTTAGAAACGGATTAGATGAATTGATGGGCTTAGAAAAAATAGTTCCGGTGAGAGATGCATATGAAAAATTCTATGAAAATATAACGGTAAAAGAAGTGAATAACATGATTAAAAAGTATTTTAAAAAAGAAAATATAACGGTTTGTATACTTGCCAATAAAGTGCCTAGTTTAGAAACGGTAAAAAATGAATGTGAAAAAATTATAGAAAAATAAAATAGCCATATATAATAAGATATGAAAAGTGAAGATATTTTGATATATGTAATAATCGCCGGAATAATATTTGCTTGTGGATATATGTATTATAAAAAAGAAGGGTTTGAATTGAAATGTATTGTATCAACTTTAGACGGAAACAAATATTGCGTGAGAGACCGAGAGAAATTACAAGAGGCCGCTGATTTATTAGCAAAAGTAACGGAAAAATGTCACACATTGGTCAAATATGTAGAGGAAAAATATCCAGACCAAGAAAATGTGCAAAGATTAGTGCAAGGATTTAATCCAAAAAAAATAATGGAAACTTTACCTACGAGTGGATATACTGCGTATAGCGAGAATAAAGGAGAAAAAATAGCGTTTTGTTTAAATAAAAAGAAAACCGAAGAGGATAGTTTAATTGACGAACATACCCTTACCTTTGTAGCAATTCATGAACTCTCTCATATTGCAACAAAATCGATTGGACACAAAAGTGAATTTTGGGAGAACTTCAAATTTTTATTAGAAAATGCAAAAGCGGCCGGAATTCATGACCCGGTAGATTACAAAAGCGCTCCAAAAGAATATTGTGGAATGAAAATTCACGATAATCCATATTACGATATATAATGATAAATACAAAAAATAAAAAATTGATTTGAATAGTTGTGTAATAATATTATACAACTATGAAACAAGCAGCAAAAACGATGGAACAAGTTATAAAAACTGCTGAACAATCCGCGAAAAATGTGAAAAAATCCGCAAAAACGGTCGAACGTCCCACCATTGAAGAGGTATGCGCGAAGGTATTAGAAAATGTAAATATATTACACAATTTACCTAAAACAAAAAACAAAGGGATGCCTGGTAATTATTTAGAAAATTTGACTGGAATACCAACGAGTTCGGCCTGTTTAGATTGCAGTGATGGTGAAGTAAAAATATTTCCGCTCAAACTTACAAAATCTGGAAATTATGTACCAAAAGAAACCATTGCAGTGACTATGTTATCAAATGATTTATTAGCAGCACATTCATTTGAAGAATCAAAAGTATGTAAAAAATTGAGTAAGGTGTTATATGTTCCTTATTTTCGAAATGGGGATATAATTCAATATTTTACACCGACTATAATTGATTTACGTGAAGAAAAATATGCGCCACTTATAGAAACATTACGTCAGGATTATGATGCTATACGGAAACATTTTGTAGAAACCGGTGCACTCGAATGTAGTTCGAATATTGGTAAATATTTGCAAAATCGAACAAAAGGTGCCGGTAAAGGAGCCCCAAAAACGCGCGCATATTATTTACGTCCATTATTTATGAAGGATTTTGTAGAAATGGCTTAGTCCTTTTACAAAATTTCGTTTTTTTGGAATGGGTCTACAAAGATTACATTATAGTAGCTTTTTTGGAATATACTTATTCGGGTCTCGATGTGCTTTATTTATCATTATATGTTTCATATTAAAATCTAGAATATTATGAACCTGCTTTACCGAAATAGGTGCAGTTACTGGTTTTTGAGCAGAAGAAGTAGATGGTTTTATTGGAGTAGGAGTAGGAGTAGGAACAGGAACTTGTTGTATCACTACTTTACGTTGAAATGTATAGGTGGGAGATTCTGCCGAAGATGATAATATGGGCGATTGATTTGCAAAACCTTGTGATTTTAATGTATTACATATCCTTTCATATAAATTTACAAACCCAATATTATGGTCGGTATTACGTAGGCATGTAAGAAGTGCATTCGTGAATGCACCACATGCTTCTGCATTGTCATTGCTGTATATGTCATAACTACTTTGTGTATCACGACAACCGCTAATCATAAATATATTGGGGTTTGGTATAACATGATTGGGGTTCATGGTTTTTATAAATAGACCATTTTTTGTTTCAAAACTCCATTGTAAATCGCATACACTTCCACTATTGCAACTATCGAAAAACAATAGGGTTTTGCATTTCGCATTTTTTAGTATTTCAAAAATTAAATCGTCAGTAATAACACCTACTTGTCTAAAATCGAGAGGAACAATGACTTCATCATATCCATCGGCTTCATCTTTGTTACGGTCTCGTATATTACTACCATGACCACTATAATGTATCCAAAGCTCTTCGTATTTTCCAGAATTTGCAATCACATCTGATAAATTATCCATAATATTTTTAGCAGTAGGTAAAATAGCTGAATTTTTGGTATCGTCTCTCAATATTGTAATATTTGATGAGGTATAACCATACGCATCAATTAACATATTACGAACATTGATAATATCATTGATACATCCATTTAGACGAACATTAGGAATAGATGTATAATTACAACCAATTAAGAGGGCGCGTTTCATAAATGTATATAGTGTATAATGATACAAAAATATAACACAAAAATATATATAATGGATATTTTCAAAGTAAATGTTTTTAATTCGGAAGGAAATATATCAAAAATTATTGTCTTTTTAGGTGATAAAAAGATAGAAGAAACCGAAAATATATTTAGCGATATTGAAAAGGAATATATTGAAAATTCGAAAATAAATCCACATTATTCTAAACAACAAATACACATAGATGATTCTATACGCGTTATCAAAAACAAAATATTACACGAATTAGGAATAAATGAATATGCATATGACGAGTTGTATTTGTTTGGAAATATAGAACATCAACCAAATATGTATGAATTGTATAATTCAGTTACCCATAAAGACAAAATCGCGTTTTCAGACGAGAATATGGGCCAAATCGCAATAAACCTAAATATCGATTCTGCCAAATTGAATTCTATCGAAAAAAAGAAGAATTATTTATATGAGGACCTATTGCAGTTACAACAAGATATCAATAATCATTTTACATTATCAATACCTCTCGGTAGAAAATTTGCTAAATCAAGAGATTATTTATATTCGGCGAATCCATTTGGTATTTTCTCTAAAAAAACATTTTATGTTCCAGATAAAAAAAACGAATTGGTATCATTTGAAAATACATTGTTAATGAATTATGGTAAAATGGCGGACAATGCTATTAATTTATGTTTGGCGGATGATGTATTTGAATATGCAAGTAATAATGAATATAATAATGAATTTGTTGCAGAGCTATATTATCCTTTATTGTTTCAAAAAGGTATTGATAGCGAAGACAGATTGAATGATGAAAAACAGCAATTAATCAAAGCAAGTAAATTAAACATAGACAAACAAACGAGTCAATTGTATGAAATGGTGGACCTATATTATAATATATTTGAAAACAAGAAAGACGTTTTGAATTATGAAGAGCAAGGGATTGTCAGCTTTAATATATTGTTTCATACTGAATTAAATGTGAATATTCCATTGGAAATTATATTCAAAAATATACATGTGTCAAAAACCATACCGTTAATCAAGTATAATCCGGGAAGTATGCGAGAGAACATATACCGTTTGTATAGCGAAAAAATATCGAAAAATGGGAAAAAAATACCGTTATTGAATGAATCGACCATTTATCAATTGGTAAAGAAGATGGGTAAAGTTCGACAGATGTCACTCTATGTGCAAAGTGAATATATGAAACAGAAAATAGAGATATTTATCGATTTAGATAATAATGGAAATATACATGTTCATGGAGATTTTACCAATGCTGTCTCTCAAGAAGATTTGAATTCTATTATTGAAACTTCATTGAATCCGGTGATTCAAAATATAAATGGTTTTTTACAGCAATCGGGTTATACTATTAAATTTTTCAAAGGTATTGATAATGAAAAGGTGGAAGTCATTGATATGAAATATATCACAAAAATAATTATTAAAAAAGATATAGTATTGAATAAATATTCGAATGGTCTCTCGTCGATATTCAATATAGTAGATACAAATATTAATACGGGAGCGCATTTAATATTCAAACGGGTCGATAATTACAAGGAGATGGATGAACAACGAATATTGATAAAACGCATATATGATGAAACACAAAATTTAAGTGCGATTTTGAATGCATTAATGAATACGTATGGAATGGACGAAGCCGCTGCAAATACTATGGTGATGGAATATTTTAATGATTTTACAGAGGTGAGAGGTAAGATTATAGATAATCCTGGATTTCCAATGTTGATTGCGATGGACCCCTTAGAAAATAAATTAATCATTGAAGTTGAAAATATAACGTCGATAAATTACATACGTTTGTTGTATATCTATATTGACAGTTTTTTACGAATCACACAAGCAGATAGAGCGATATTTTCAAGTGATATATATGATAAACAAATTAAAATGTATATGAATTCAAAACCGCTGAATAAAACGGTAGATGAAACGAAAATGAAAAATGTTATCGCGATGCATGCCGAAGTTGCTGCGCCATTAATCAAAATTGGAGAAGAAGATGATGATGAAGACGACCATAGTGGTGCTATATTTTATAGCGACGAAGAGGAAGAGGAAAAGGAAGAAGAAGAGGAAGAGGAAGAGGAAAAGGAAGAAGAAGAGGAAGAGGAAGAGGAAAAGGAAGAAGAAGAGGAAGAGGAAGAGGAAGAGGAAGAGGAAGAGGAAAAGGAAAAGGATGAGGAAAAGGAAACTGAATCAACATCTGCCCTTTCACTAGGATTACCAGCAACAAGTATATTCAATTCAATTTTTTCGTCAAGTGAAAAACCAAAAGAGGAATCTGTAGAAAAGGAATCTGCATCTGTAGAAAAGGAATCTGCATCGGTAGAAGAACCAGTAGAGGAATCCGCAACTGCATCTGTAGAAAAAGAACCAGTAGAGAAATCTGCAACTGCATCGGTTGAATCCTCATCTAGTCCAGGAGGTATATTTTACTCCGATAGTTCGAGTCAAGATAATGAAAGTAGTTCAAATTCAAACAAAACCGGTGGTATGACAGAAGAATCTCCACCATTACAAAATAAAATTGACGGTATGAAATTATCAAATCCCAATATATTCGAAGAACGTATTAAAAGTAGAGACCGTAATTTATTTTTAACAAAAGACGGTAATTATTCAGCATATTCTCGTTCATGTGAATCAAACATACGAAGACAACCTGTGATATTAACGGATAATGAAAAAAAATACATTGACGAACATCATAAAGGTTCATATAATCAAGCAATTCGATATGGGTCTGACCCAGATAAACGATTTTGGTATATATGTCCTAGATATTGGTGTTTAAAAACACAAACCAGTTTGACAGAAGAACAAGTAAAATCAGGGGTATGTGGAAAAGTAATACCTAGAGGTGCAACATCCGTTCCACCAGGTCATTACGTATATGAATTCAATCATCCAGAGGAACATCAACGAAAAGATGGAACATATATAGAGCATTTTCCCGGATTCTTAGATAAGAAAAAACATAGTGACGGTTATTGTTTACCCTGTTGTTTTTCGAAATGGGATTCAGAATATATGAGAAAACGCCGACAAATATGCAATCAAGATGCTACGACCGAATCGGTCACTGAAAAAAACCAACTACAAAAAATAGGCAATTACATCATGGGTATAGATAAATACCCCTTGGATAAAAACAGATGGGGATTTTTACCTTTTTCGGTCCAATCATTTTTACAAACAAACAATGCGGATTGTGTTACTAAAAACAATCCAGCAATTATTCGCCCAGACGCATCATGTTTATTGAGGTATGGTGTAGAGAGAAGCCGAATTCAATCATTTGTTTCATGTATTGCCGACGTATATGCATATATAAATAAATTAGAAGACGTGCCAACATTGAGTGAAATGAAAAACATATTGACCGAATCGATTAGTTTAGATATTTTTCTACAATATCACAATGGCTCTCTCGTATCCGTATTTAAACCAAAAATAATAATAGATGAGGTGGATGTCGATAAATATAGTGACAGCGAATTCATGAAAAGTATCGATATAAACAATCCGGGGCAATTTGATTTTTTAGAAATAACCATCGCGTCATATGAAAATTTCATAAAATATTTGAAAAGCGAAGATGCTATTATTGACCATAGTTATTTATGGGATTGTATTACCCAACCTAACCCCCAATTATTGAAAGATGGAGTAAATCTAGTCATCATGGAATTATCAAACAAAGATATAACAGACAATATGGAAGTGTTGTGTCCAACAAATTCACAATCATCATTATTATATGATTCACGTAAAAAAACATTAATTCTCTTGAAACATGCTGAATATTACGAACCCATTTATTTGTATAATGACAATCCTAATTTAATTGTGAAAACTTTTGATGAGCATAATTCGCCAAAAAATATAAAAAAAATACTCACCATCATACAAAAATCGACGCAAACGTATTGTTCCGCCAGGCCCAGTTTACCGGCAATATATGAATTTAAAACGAACATATCGGCCAAGGATTTGTCTTCTATATTGAAACGTGAAAAATATTTTATTGAATCACAAGTATTGAATTATCAAAACAAAGTGATTGGATTCGTCGTGAAACAACATGACGAAAGCAAATCGTATGTATTTGTGCCAACACTGCCATCCGCGATAGTATCTAACATAAAACGAAAATATATGGAAGACCCTAGCATATGGAATGACTATAAAACAACCGTCAAAGAATTGAATAATATACACGCTGCAACGGAAGGACGAATTCGATGTAAACCAACAATAAAAGTAATTGAAGATAATTTAATCGTTGGAATATTGACCGAAACAAATCAATTTGTGCAAATAAATAATCCAACCGAAAATACGATGGACGATGGACTCATTCCAATCAATGAAACCAATTATACAATTGCCGATACAATCATTACAAATACGAATAACGTTGATACGGAACGAGTTGAAACGGTTAAAAAAATTAAATTAGAGAGTCAATTTTATAATGTCTTTAGAGGAATTATTCGAATATTAATGAATGATTATATCAATCGTCATTTTAGAAAATCTGTATTAGAATTGATTGAAACCCGGACATTGATGCACAAAGAAAAAATAAGAAAAATGGAGACATTACTCAAGCGATTGGCTAAAAATAAAATCATATTTGCAGATATAGATATGAAAATATTAATGGAATTGGACAATATACAAGCATGTTCAACCGATTGTGGTGAGAAAGCATATTGTATAACTACTGAAAAAAATGATTGTCAATTTATAGTGCCAAAGACACATTTGGTTAGTGGTGTATTAAATGAACAAGTGTATTACGCTAGAATTGCGGACGAATTATTGAGATATAAACGGGTTCAATTGTTCATGTTGTATCCAAAAACATATTTGAACATAGGACATAGTGAATATAAAATAAATTCCAACGAATTATTATTATTACAGTCGGCTCTAAACAGTGAATATTTCAAGGATATGGAAGTATTCAATACAAACAAATATATTCAAAATGTGGATTTCAATACTGCAATACCATCGGTCTCTCAAAAGTATACGAATGAACCAATTACAATGGCCGAACAAAATGTGGAGATTGTAACCGAACAAACGGTGAATGAATGTATCCATGTGATTAGAGATGTGGTGGGAAATCCAACCACCTCGTTATGGAAAAGAATATTTTCAAATAAAAAATTCAGTGAAATCGTATTTAATAATACACCTCCATGTAGTTTCCAAGTATTGCTCTATATTTTGCAGGATAAATTGCAAAAATTAATTACCATAGATAATTTGAAGGTAAGTTTGTGGAATGCCTATTCAAAGTATTTTGAAAAATATAGTCAAAAAATTTTGAGTATTTTGAAAAAACAGGGTAAAGGCAAATTGCTCGAAAATGTTTTGAAAAATAAAACATCTTTTGAATCCGTTATATTTAGTGAATCGTATTATTTGACCGATTTAGATATTTGGATGATTGCCGATAAGTTTAATTTATCAATCGTATTATTTTCGTCTACCAAATTGGGCGGATTAATTGAAACGATTGATTGGTTATTATTGGGTGGTGAATTGAGTCAACCATTTTATTTTATTCGTTCGCCACAAAATATTAAATCAAACTCTTCGACCGGATATCAATTAATTACACCAGCCGTTCCATTATCGGGAGTAAATGAATTTTATTTAATTGTTCAAAACAAATTACGACAAAATACCGATACTCCTCAAGAGAACCTAATCAACATTGCAAAGTATCTAGAACAATATGTCTATATCAAAAAATAGGGTGAAAACGAAAACAAATAATAAAATATTGATTATTTTATTATTTACATTATATACAGTATTACACTAGCCGGTAATCGAAACCGGGACTAATGATTGGAAGTCATTCGTGATACCATTTCACCACCAGTGTATACATATTATTTACTGCATAATTCTTTATATTGTTTTATGCAAAATTGATTTATTGCAATATTTTGTAGGAGAATGATAAAAACAACAATGGCATCGTTATCTGATAGAAATTATAAAAAGAAAATTGGTGAATATTATGGTTACCCAAAATGCTGTATAAACCATTTTGTCGACAATATATTATGTGGAAAAAAATCAATTCTCGAATATCGAAAAATATATGTAAAAAATTACGAGGTGTCAAAAAATACGGGTTTTATTCCGTGCACACGACATACCAATCTCATTCTAAGAAATAAAATCAGGTTAGAAGATTTGATTCGTAATCGTAAATGTAAAAAAAAATTTCCAAATGATAGAGATGAACATCTCAAACAGTTACGATGGAAACAATTGCATCAACTCCAATTGAGAAAAGTATTGTATGAAATGAAACGAACGTCTCGAAAAACCAAATAAAATTACACTCTTCCAAAATCGTCTTCGTAACGGATAATATCATCTTCTCCTAAATATCCGCCAATCTGGGTTTCAGTAAATTCTAATAAAGTTTCGCCAACGTTTTCGATTCGATGAATCGTTTTGCATGGTATATATACATGTTCGCCTTGACCCATTACGGTAGTTGAATCGCCACATTGAACATTTGCTAAACCACTTACGATGACCCAATGTTCACAGCGGAAATTATGCGATTGTAGGGACAATCTTTTTCCTGGATAAACGGTAATCAATTTCATTTTATATTCACTATAGTCATTACCATAGACGTTTATATACCAGCCCCATGGTCGAAA